>ERZ857775.3733-NODE-3733-length-11966-cov-2.960709_pt1 | contig 11966 bp, 10 predicted proteins | sample MGYA00519698_ERZ857775 | MGnify/ENA primary metagenome ERZ857775 (study PRJEB31778, sample SAMEA3449363) | human gut metagenome | biome: human gut; feature: human-associated habitat; material: faeces | place: United Kingdom | collected 2010/2012 ...
TATTTAGTATACCATAAACTCTTACTTTTTACTACTGTTTTCAGACACGTTCCAGCTTTGCAAATCCCGCTAACATCTTCTTCTGGCCACCTTTGTCAAACTCTACCGTGATCTCATAATCCCTTGCCCCGTCTATGATCTCTTTTACAGTTCCTTCGCCAAATTTTGCATGTTTTACACGGTCCCCTTCTTTGTAGTCAAGGGATGCTGCTTTCTGGACTGTAAATGTCTTTCCAAAGCCCGGCTTTTTCTTTGGCTCTAAGCTTTGCATGCTGCTGCCAAAACCGCCCATTCCAGAACTTTTACTGCTTCCCGTTGGTGATGCTGTTTTAGAAGCATAGGCATTATATCCCATTCCAAACCGGCTGACACCGCTTTTAGTGCCCTGGTTCCATGGAAGTCCTGACTCGTCAAAGTCATCCTGCTTTCCTTTTCCAAGGACCGGCTGCAATTTATCCGTATCTAAAAGTTCCGGCGGGATCTCATTAATAAAGCGGCTTGGCTTGGACCATCTGGTCTCTCCGTTTACCATGCGCTGTCTGGCTGCTGTGAGCACCAGTTCCTTCTTTGCCCGGGTGATACCTACATAACAAAGCCTGCGCTCTTCTTCCATTTCTGTCTTATCACCAGACATAATGGACATCATTCCCGGGAAAAGCCCGTCCTCCATACCTACTAAATAGACCTTTGGAAATTCCAGGCCCTTGGCACTGTGAAGGGTCATTAAGGTTACCCTGTCTTCCGAGTCATCTACATTGTCAATGTCCGCAACCAGCGCCACCTGCTCCAAAAATCCATCCAGTGTAGGATGTTCACTGTCTTCTTCGTAGGCAGCTGCTTTGTTGATCAATTCCTCAATATTTTCCAGACGGGTCTGGGCCTCGATCTCGCCCTCTTCCTGAAGTTCCTCTTCATAACCCGTATCTTCCAGAATATGATCGATCAGATCTTTAATAGAGTACTCTTCTGAATGTGCCATCGCCCGGAAGGCTTCCATCTGGGCAATAAAACGGCTGATCTTTTCTGCCGCCTTACCGATACCCGGGATCTGTTTTGCCTCTTTTAAAGTATCATAAAAGCTCATTCCATGTTCTGACGCAAAGGCAGTCACCCTTCCAATGGTAGTGGCGCCGATCCCCCGTTTCGGCACATTGATGATACGGATCACGGAAAGGTCATCCACTCCATTTGCAATAGTCTTTAAATACGCCAGTACATCCTTGATTTCTTTTCTCTGATAGAAGTTGACTCCACCTACCAGTCTGTAAGGGATATTATAGAAAATACACCGCTCTTCTATCAGTCGTGACTGTGCATTGGTCCTGTAAAGCACTGCCTGATCCTGATAGGAATATGAACTGTCACGGATCTGGCGGGCTACAAAATCCGCCTCATCCCTTGCTGTATCAAACTGCTTAAATAAGATCTTGTCTCCTTCACCGTTGGCTGTCCACAGAGTCTTATCCTTTCGCCCGAAGTTATGACGGATCACTCCATTTGCCGCATCCAGAATATTCTGGGTAGAACGGTAATTCTGCTCCAGTTTGATCACCTTTGTGCCTGGGAATGTATGTTCAAAACTTAAGATATTCTGGATATCCGCACCTCTGAACCGGTAAATAGACTGGTCATCATCACCCACTACACAGAGATTGCGGTACTTGGAAGCCAGGAGGCTTACCAGCTTAAACTGGGCCATATTGGTATCCTGGTACTCGTCTACCATGATATATTTAAAACGTTCCTGGTAATAGTCCAGTACCTGCGGGTTATTCTGGAACAGTTCTACAGTCTTAACGATCAGGTCATCAAAGTCCAGGGCATTATTTTTGCGCAGCTGCTTCTGGTATTCTTTATAGATCTCCCCTGTCTTCTTTTCCCTGAAATCCGCTCCTGCATTTAACAGAAACTCTTCCGGAGTGATCAGCTTGTCCTTTGCAGAAGAAATAGCTGCCAGGACAGACCGTTCTTTAAACTGTTTGGTATCAACATTCATTGCCTTAAACACCTGACGCATCAGGGTCTTCTGGTCATCACTGTCATAAATGGAAAAACTGGTGGTATAGCCCAGACTTTCAATATGACGGCGCAGGATGCGCACACAGGAAGAATGGAAGGTGCTGACCCATATACTCTCTGCCCCAAAGCCAACCAGGTCATCCACACGTTCCCGCATTTCCCCGGCTGCTTTATTGGTAAAAGTGATCGCCATGATGTTCCATGGATTTACCCCACATTCATCGATCAGATAAGCGATCCTGTGGGTCAGGACCCTTGTCTTTCCGGAACCGGCGCCTGCCAGTATAAGAAGAGGGCCGTCTGTATGTAAGACTGCCTCTTTTTGTTTTGGATTTAATGTATCATAAATGCTCATATTATTACCGCCTTTTTTTCTCTGGAGTCATTATAACATCCCTGTACCTATCCTGCAAGCAGGCACAAAAACAAATGTTCTCCCTAAACACAAAAATGCCATGTTCCAGGCGTTCTCCATACAGCCTGAAACACGGCATTCTGTTCTTATTTTCTCCGAACCCTTTAATAAAGATCGGTCATTTTCATTATTTAGCCCTTTACAGCACCTTCCATCATACCTGCTTTCTGGAAACGTTCCAGGATCAGATACAGTATAATGATAGGAATGATAACTAATGTGGTACCTGCAAGGATAACAGGCCATGGTGTAGACAAACCTTCACTGACTGGCAGTAAGGAAATGGTTACCATCAATGTGTATTTTGCCTGTTTTCTTAAGTAAAGTAATGGCCAGAAGAAGTCATTCCATCTTGCGATCAGTGTGATCGCACCCCAGGAAGCCATAGCCGGCTTGATAACCGGAAGGATGATCTTCATAAAGATACCAAAATCCGTACAGCCGTCAATTCTGGCTGCTTCTACCAGTTCATCCGGAACATCGGTGATATACTGGTTCATGTAGAAGATACCAACTGCTGTTGCAATTCTTGGGATAACTAAAGACCAGAGGCTGTTGATCAGTCCCACTTTTTTCATGATGATGAACAGTGGTACAGAACCAACTTCCGGCGGTACCAGCATGGTAGCAATTACAAAATAGAATAAAACTGTCTTTCCCGGGAATTTATACTTTGCAAAAGCAAAACCTGCCAGTGCACAGAAAAACAGGGAAGTTACAGTACCCATAATGGTGGTAAATACACTGTTAAATGTATTCTGGCCTACAGGGATCATCTCAAACAGACGTTTGAAATTGCCCAGTGTAGGATGAGTTACAAGAATTGAGTTAAAGCCGGTAATGCTTTCAGAAGTGTCTTTGATAGAGATCAGGCACATCCATACAATAGGGAACAGACATACAATAGTGATCAGCACCAGTACCCCATATGTGATCGCGGAAGACATTGCTTTTTTATGGTTCATGTCGGTTCTCCTTTCCTAAATTTCTCCCTGCTTATGACGCACGATAAACTGGATCACAGATATAACGATCAGGATCAGGATCAGTACTACGCCAATAGCAGATGCATATCCCATGTTAAATACATTGAAACCAGACTCATACATGTACTGGAACAGGGATGTATTGGATGTACCAGGACCTGGCAGGATATAGGACTCATTGAACAGTTTCCACATATCTACAGTCAGAGTCACGGAACAGAAGAATAAAATATTCTTTAAAGATGGCAGTGTGATGTACCAGAACTGCTGAAGTCCGGTTGCTCCATCTACAGTTGCTGCCTCATAGTAATCTTTTGAAATGTTCAAAAGACCGGATAACAGGATCATGGTAAACCATGGTGTATATCTCCACACATTCAGGATGATAACAGGGATCTTGGAATACGTGGTACTTGTAAGCCACGGGATCTTACTGCCACCAAATATGGTAAGCAGTTCATTAAACAGACCTACATTTTCATCAAACAGCATACGGAAAATAAGTCCCATAGCGATGGCTGCACAGATATTTGGCAGGAATGTAGCTGTTTTGAAAAATGCTCTTGCGCTGTTGCTCTTTAAAAAACGGCTGTTTAACAGACATGCGATCAACAGTGCACAGAATAAAATAAAGACGAGGCCTGTCAGCCAATAGACAACTGTATTTCCAAGTGACTCCCAGAACATGTTGTCAACCATCATTTTCTTGTAATTGCCCAGACCGGAAAATTCCGGATCCCCAATTCCCTTCCAGTCAGTAAAACTGATGTAGAATGTCCATATGGTAGGAACCAGCTGGAATACGAAAAACAGGATAAAAAAGGGCAGAATAAACAGATAGGGAGCTTTATACTTTTTCAGTGCCTTAAGCATGTTCTACCTCCTCCTTTAGTTACGCCAGGCGGTCTTCTGTCAGTAAACCGCCTGGCTGTTTATAAATAGATTATTTAACGATCTCGGCTTTTCCGATCTTAGCCTTTAAGTTCTTGTCCATGTTTGCAATTGCTTCATCCATGGTCTGGTTGCCTGCAACATAGTTCTCTAACTCTGCAGAAATGATCTCATCTGCTTCAGCATCCTGAGGAGTTACAACCAGGTTCTCTGCGCCATTCTCCAGGCACTTACCTTCCATTTCACGGAAGGACATTCCGCCGTAGAAATCGGATGGTTCTTTCCAGAAGTCAGACTGTAACAGTTCCTTGGAAACAGGGTTGGAATAAGGAGCATTCTGTTCTTCCATGGACTTAACCCACTCTTCTTTTGCAGCTCCGTCAAAGGTGAAATCATACCACATCATACGGAACAGTTCGGAATAAGGATTGTCACCTTTTTCAATGATACCCATGTACTGGGAAACAGGAGCACCTGCCTTGTTTACACCCTCAAATTCAGGTGCGGACATAACTCTCCAGTCACCCTTGGTAGCTTCACAGTTCTTACGCATGAACTCATCCCAGAAAGCGCCGATGCAGAAAGTAGCAACCTGCTTTTTGTTGATTGCATCATACAGAGCCGGCTCCATGATGGTGGTCTTTAACAGAAGTCCTTCTGTATTCATAGTATCAAGAGCGCCTAAAGCTTTCTTGGTTCCTTCGTCAGAACCGATCACAACTTCACCGTTCTCATCCCAGATCTTAGCACCTGCAGATGGCATTAAACCACGACGTCCCCAGTATCTCCAGGTCTTGCTGGTAGGATCGATATAAGATAAGTAAACTTCTCCGTTGCTCTTTTCCTTTAACTGACGTCCAGCTTCGATATAGCCGTCCATCGTCTTCATCATTTCTGGATCAATGCCATACTCATCGAAAATAGCTTTGTTGTAGAACAGAACCTGAGGTCTTACAGAGTCAGGCAGTGCATAGATGTGACCGCTGATGGTTGCATCTGTAGTTGCACCATCTACCATCTTGTCAATAAGTGGGGTCAGGTACTCTGTCTCATCCTTTAATAATCCTGCCTTTGCAAGGTCCTGGATGGTAACAGGGTCTAACATAGCTGCATCCGGAAGGTCATCGGTAGCACCGGAAAGTGCGGTCATTGTGATCTTCTCACGGATATCAGCAGTACCCTTGGTCTGTACAAACTCGATCTTAACATCCGGAGCGATGTCTCTGTGGTTGTCCAGCCAGGTCTCAAACCACTGCTGTCTGTACTGTGGATTACCCATTGCATATACAGTTACTGTACCAGCCGGGAATACCTGCTTCTCGCCAGATGCTTCTGCACTGGTCTCCTCGCTCTTTTCCTCTGCCTTGGTCTCTTCAGCGGCTTTTGTGTCAGCTGTACCTGCGGTATCCTTGGAACCGCCTCCGCATGCGGTCAGTGCTCCGGCTGCCATCATAGCTGCCACTGCCATCACCATTGCTCTCTTCTTCATATATCTTCCTCCTTTTTTAATATTATCTCTAATATTATTAATAATGATGTTAAATGAATTATAGCATTGCCAATGATATATGTCAAATAGTTTTTGTGCAATTTATTTTATTAATCTTTATTTTTCTGTTTTTGTTTTATTTGTTTTTTACAGTGTATTTTTTAAGTTGCTCTTAATATTATGTGTATTTTCACCTTCACTTCTTTAGCTGTTTTACGCATGAACTTATTAAAGTAACGTTACATCGAAACATTATAAACCATTTCATTCAAAAAATCATCAACATTTTATTCTTGTCATATAGTATTCAATACTATATAATATATATAGCAATGTTACAATATAAACCGAGGTGACTTTTAATGAAAACAAATGAAGAACGGCTTCAGGGTCTTTTCGCCTATCTTAACAGCCAGACTCACGTGCAGCCGGAGGAGATCCCCAATATTGACCTGTATATGGATCAGGTCACAACCTTTATGGAAGAACATTTAAAGAACACCAGACGGTATGAAGAAGACAAGGTCCTTACCAAGACCATGATCAATAATTACGCAAAAAATAATCTTCTCCCACCACCTGTTAAAAAGAAATATTCCAAAGAACACATGCTCATGCTGATCTTTATCTACTATTTTAAGAGCCTGTTATCTTTCAGGGATATTGAAGAACTGTTTAAGCCTATCACCGCCAAACATTTTACAGGTCATGGTTCCAGTCTTTCATTGGAAGACATTTACAGAGAAGTATTTACATTAGAAGAAAGTGAAATGTCCTCTATTAAAACAGATATCGCCTCTAAATTCCAGAAAGCAATGGATACATTCCAGGATGTTTCTGAGGAAGACGGCGACCAGGATTACCTGAAATTATTTTCCTTTATCTGTGAACTTTCCTTTGATGTGTATATGAAAATGCAGATGATCGAGCAGCTGACAGACCAGCTTCGTGCAGAACGTCCGGACCCCAAAAAGAAATAGTTTTTTCTCCCACAAAAATAATTTTTCCATATTTTACCAATTACATCCCCGATTTCTGAAGGTGACTTACGTTATCTTCAAAAACCGGGGATTTTCGTTATTCTCCCTTGAAATAAGCGCTTACAATTTTTTTGTTCATACATAAATTTTTTTGAGATTGTTGTTGCTTTTTGTTTATTTTATGATAAAATAAAAGTATAAATGGTCGGTTTATTATTCGTTTTAACAACTTATTTGTTCCTACCTTGAAAGGAGATTATACATATGTCTACATTCTTTGTAAACGGCAAGTCTGTGACAACTACACGTAAGCAGTCCCTGTTACGGTTCCTGCGTGACGAGCTGAAACTGACTTCCGTAAAAGACGGATGCAGTCAGGGTGCCTGCGGTGCCTGTACCGTTATCATTGACGGTGAAACCTGTCGCGCCTGTGTTCCTACCACGGACACCTTAGAGGGCCGCAACATTATTACCGTAGAAGGCCTTACTGACTGGGAATCCAAAGTTTACACCTACGCTTACGGGGAAGCAGGTGCTGTACAGTGCGGTTTCTGTATCCCTGGCATGGTTATGTGTACCAAAGCACTGTTAGATAAAAATCCAGATCCGACAGAAGCTGAGATACGCTATGCCATCCGCAACAACTACTGCCGCTGTACCGGTTATGTAAAGATCATTGCTGCGATCCGTCTGGCAGCCAAGATCAAACGTGAAGGAATTATCCCGGAAGACAGCGCAACTGACTGGAAGATCGGTTCCAGAGTCCATCGTCTGGACGTAGAAGAAAAAGTTTTAGGATATGGCAAATATCCGGACGACTTCTATTTTGACAACATGTGCTATGGCTCTGCTGTACGAAGCAAATATCCAAGAGCTCGTGTGCTTTCTATTGATATTTCTGCAGCAAAAGCACTTCCTGGTGTTGTGGCTGTACTTACTGCAGAAGATGTTCCTGGTGAAAATCTGGTTGGACACTTAAAGCATGACCAATATACACTGATCCCGGTAGGCGGTCTGACCCATTATCTGGGAGATGCCATTGCCCTGGTGGTTGCTGAAGACAGAGAAACTCTGGAGAAAGCAAAGAAACTGGTAAAAGTTGAGTATGAGGTACTTCCGGCTATCCACAACATTGAAGAAGCAGCTGCACCAGATGCACCTTTAGTATATGATGAGGAAACCTCCAATGTACAGGCTTACAAACATGTCTGTCGCGGCAATGCTGAGGAAGCCATCAAACATGCAGCACACGTTATTTCCCATCACTTTGAGACTCCGTGGACTGAGCATGCTTTCCTGGAACCGGAATGTGTTGTTTCCTATATGGACAGTGACGGCGATGTGTTCCTGATCACTACTGACCAGTCTTCCCATACTACCCTTCACGAATGTACCAGACTGTTAGGGAGCAAAAAAGTCAAGGTACAGAATGCCTTAGTTGGCGGCGGTTTCGGCGGCAAAGAGGATATGTCCGTTCAGCATCACGCTGCACTGATGACCTACTGCACAGGCCGTGCTGTAAAAGTAAGCCTTACAAGAGCAGAGTCTCTCCTGGTACATCCAAAGCGTCATCACTTTGTTATGGATTTCACCATGGGCTGTGATGAAAACGGTAAGATCATGGGCGTTAAGGCAAAAGTTGCTTCTGATACAGGTGCTTTCGCTTCCCTTGGCGGTCCTGTTCTGGAACGTGCATGTACCCACGCTGCAGGTCCTTATGCTTATGAAAACTTTGAGATCGAGGGAACTGCTTATTATACAAACAACCCGCCAGCCGGTGCTTTCCGCGGTTTCGGCGTAACACAGACCTGTTTTGCAGTAGAACCTCTTCTGAACATGATGGCAGATGAGATCGGTATCACTCCTTGGGAGATCCGCTACCGCAATGCCATCCGTCCGGGCGGCGTTCTTCCAAACGGTCAGATCGTAGATAATTCCACCGGTCTGGTTGAAACACTGGAAGCTGTAAAAGAAGAATATGACGCTGCTGTAGCTTCTGGTAAAGCCGTTGGTCTTGCCTGCGCTATGAAGAATGCCGGTGTCGGCGTTGGTATCCCTGACTGGGGCCGTGTAAAACTAATCGTAGAAGATGACGCAAAACTGCACATCTATACCGGTGCTTCCTGTATTGGACAGGGACTTGGTACCGTCCTGGTACAGATGGTAGTTACAAATACTGACCTGGCAAGAGACCAGATCGTATATGAGCGGAGCAACACCTGGATCGCACCTGATTCCGGTGATACTTCCGGTTCCCGCCAGACTTTAGTTACCGGTGAAGCCTGCCGCCGTGCCTGCGAAAAGGTAATGGAAGCAAAGAATGCCAGCGAACATCATTCCTTAGATGACCTGAAGGGACAGGTATTCTACGGTGAATACCTTGCAAAGACAGACCCGTTAGGAGCTGACGTACCAAACCCTGTATCCCACGTAGCTTACGGTTATGCTACCCAGATGTGCATCATCGATCCAAAGACCAAGAAGATCGTTGCTGCCCATGATGTAGGTAAGGCAGTAAACCCATTATCCTGCGAAGGCCAGATCGAAGGCGGTGTCGTTATGTCCATGGGATATGCTTTAAGAGAGCGTTATCCAATTGATGACAACTGCAAGCCTATTGAAAAATATGGTTCTTTAGGTCTCTTCCGCGCTCATGAAGTACCTGAGATCGAAGCCATTGTTATTGACAAACCTGGTCTGAATGTAGCCTGCGGAGCCATCGGTATCGGAGAGATCACTTCTATCCCTACTGCTCCGGCCATTACAGACGCTTACTATCGCTGTGACGGAGAACGCCGCTACAGCCTTCCAATTTCAGGAACACCTTATGAAAGGAGATTCTAATCATGGCTGTTAAAAAGAAATTTCCATATCGTTCTGCTTTTGTAGCCTGCAACGGCGGATGTCATGTAACAGAAGGCTCCAGCTGTTCCTATGGCTGTATCGCCTGCGGAAAATGTGTAGAAAGCTGTAAATTCGGTGCCATCCATCTGAATGAACATGGCGTAGCTGAAGTAGATGAAGAAAAATGTATCGCCTGCGGACGCTGCACCAGAGAATGTCCTCAGCACATCATCCACTTACACGACTGTGCCAATACCATTGCTGTTAAATGTTCCAACAAAGATAAAGGCAAAGACGCAAGAGGTGTCTGTGCCGTCAGCTGTATCGGCTGCGGCATCTGCGAAAAGACCTGTACTGCCAGTGCCATCCACGTAGAAGACAACTGCGCAGTGATTGATGAAGCATCCTGCTTAAGCTGCGGTATGTGTGCAGTGAAATGTCCACGGCATGCAATCTATGATTTGCGAGGAATTTTTACGAAAGTGAGATAAATATAGCATTGGAACCCCGCCTGGCGGGGAAAGTCAACTGCCATAACAAAAAACGGGCCCGGCAGCCACATTAGTCAGCTGCCAGAGCCCGTTTTCTCACTCACTCTATTTTACAGAGCATATTTTCCTCTCTTCAGGAACTCGCCCTTCTTCTCTTCTACCACTTTTCCGTCCTTTACAGCCTGAAGTCCACGTAAGAACACGCTTACCACTCTTCCGGTCACTTTTGTACCTTCAAATGGTGCATAATCTACATTCTGGACCTGATCTTTGGCTGTGATCACATCTTCTACACCTGTACGCATGATCACAAGGTCTGCGTCACTTCCTGGAGCGATCACGCCGGGTATAAGCCATACAGTTTTGCAGGATTTTCAGACAGAACGCGACACATATCTTCTTTTGTGATACGACCCTTATCTACACCGTAAGTATAGATCAAAGTCCCTCTTGTCTCAGCACCCGGCATACCGCCTGGGATCTTGGTAAAGTCGCCTTCTCCTAACTTCTTCTGCTCTGTGGTAAAGCTGCAATGGTCAGTAGAAACAGTCTGGATGGTACCGTCTGCCAGACCTTTCCACAAGCAGTCCTGGTCTTCTTTCTTTCTTAAAGGCGGCGCGCACACATATTTTGCACTTTCAAAGCCAGGAAGTTCATAAAGACTGTCATCCATCAGCAGATACTGTGGACAGGTCTCCACATAAACCTTCTGTCCTCTCTTGCGGGCCTGTGCAATCACATCATATCCTTCTTTACAGGTCAGATGCACTACAACTACAGGAACATCTGCTACTTCTGCCAGACGTAACAGTCTTCCAATTGCTTCTGCTTCCGCAGCTGCCGGTCTGGTCTTTGGATGGCTGGAAACACCCATTTTTCCTGCTGCCTTTGCTTCTTCCTGTAAAGCTGCGATCATACCGCTGTTTTCACAGTGTACACCGGTGATACCGCCAGTCTCTTTTAATCTCTGTAAGATCTCAAATAAGGTCTTATCATCTACCTGGGTATCATAAGTCATATACAATTTAAAAGAAGTAATTCCTTCATCCATCATATCCTGGACTTCTTTGGAAACAGAAGGGTTCCAGTCTGTAATAGACATATGGAAGCTGTAATCGCAGGAACACTTTCCATCTGCCTTTTCATGCCAGTTCTTTAAGCCTTCTGCCAGTGTTTCTCCCGGATACTGGGTTCCAAAGTCGATAATGGTAGTAGTACCGCCTCTTAAAGCAGCCTTTGTACCGGTAACAAAATCATCTGCTGTTACAGTTCCTGCCACATGCAGGTCGAAATGGGTATGTGCATCAATAAATCCAGGGAAAATCAGGCATCCAGATACATCGATCTCCTTATCTCCCGGCTGTGCCAGTTTTTTAATCTCTTCAGCTGTACCTGTAGCCGCGATCTTTTCCCCATCAATGAGGATATCTGCAGGAAAACTTCCGCTTCCTGTGACTATAGTTCCGTTTTTAATGATCTGTCTCATATTATCCAGCCTCCTTTATAATAACAGCTCATAGCAGCCCTCTGTTACGATCTGTTCCGTAGCGATCAGCTGCTCCAGAGAAACTCTGTCCGCAACCGGTGCGCACCAGGCCATTCCACAGCCTGCGCTGATCTGCCTTGGAACCGGGATCAGACGTCCCGGAGCCTCTTTTGCTTTTGCAGCTGCTTCCATTTTCATTGCCATTGTGGTAGTTGGAAATGCAAATACCACCTTCATTGTCTTTTCTCTGGGCATGTTATCTTCCTCTCTCGCTCAGATCCACACGTACACATGCTGACATGCTTCACTGCCTGCTTACGCAGGCGGGATCTTCATTAATGGCTTGTGAAAAAACCTCTAGGGCA
>ERZ857775.3736-NODE-3736-length-11964-cov-5.831724_pt1 | contig 11964 bp, 4 predicted proteins | sample MGYA00519698_ERZ857775 | MGnify/ENA primary metagenome ERZ857775 (study PRJEB31778, sample SAMEA3449363) | human gut metagenome | biome: human gut; feature: human-associated habitat; material: faeces | place: United Kingdom | collected 2010/2012 ...
ATTGAGGTGCTGTCCGGCTGCCGTTTTCTATAGATGATGTCGCGAGCAGCGCATCCGTATGCCGCGTCCGCACGCCTTCGGGCTATCGGGTGAGCGAGAATTTAAGGCTCAGACCGAAGTCCTGAGTGGTCGTAGGATAGCTGCTGCTGGCGAGCAGGGGTTTGTTTGTCTGGCAGTCATAGTAGAAACTCATTGACATAAGCTTCGATAATGTGTACTCGGCGGAGAACGACAGCTTGAAGGCACTGTTGCCGCTGCTCGCCGCACTGGTCATCGACGCGATGTCGCGGCTTATGGATGCCTGCTTGCGATAGCTCATGTCGAGCCGCAGACGCAGGTCGTGGTTCACTCCCGAAGTGGCACGTGTGGCTGTGCGTGTGGTGTTGTTCTGCTCGTCGTCGTTCTTCTTTCCCTTGTTCTTCACAAGTCTGTGGTTGCGTCCTCCGAAGATGTTGAAGTTGTTGATGGTATATCCCATGCCGAGCACCCAGTCATGGCTGGTAGCCTCGTTTATCTGTACGCTGGTCATGCTGAGGCTGAGCACGCGCGTCGTGCGGTACTCGAGCTTTGCCGTGAGGTTGTTCTCAAACGTGAGATCTATGCCGAGCAGCGGCGAGAACGACTCGTTGATGCTTACCGTCGATACGTTGTACATGGAGCTTGGGATGGGGTTTCCTGTGGTGGCGTCGCTCACGAAGCCAAGCCCGTTCATATATTCCATGAAGGTGCTGTACGAACTGTACGAGCCAACGGCGTAGATGCTCTTGTACGCATGGTTGATGTTGACGCTCTTGAACACATCGCGGAACCACGGCAGCCTTGTCAGTCCGCTGTAGCGCACCGACCAGTTGGGCAGCAGACGGGCAAGCGACGGGAATATGTCGAGCGACGAACCGCCCATGCTTGTGTACGCTGAGAGGAAGGCGGGAATCATCACATCCGAGCCGTACTTGTTCACTCCGCCGTTCGCCGGGTCGAATTTCTTTCCGGCAAGAAGCGTTCCCTCCGGGTAGACGGCGTTGGCATAACGCGCCTCGACACGCTGTCGGAAACCGTCGAGCGACTTGCAGAACTTCTCAAAGGTAGCCGAGTGGTAGCCGTTGCCGGCGTTGCCCGACCCTTCGAACGCGCTTCCAAGCGACAGTGTTGTCATGGAGAAGGTTCCACTCTGGGTTGTCGGATTGCCCTCATACATATATTGTATGCTCTTCGCCGTGGTCATGGTGCGGTTGGCGTTGAGGTCTATCTTGAGGTTCTTTATGGGTTCGAGCGTCGCCCTTATCTGCAAATCCTCGGTCTTGTTTGTTGTGGCAGGCGTGGCTACCGAGTCGTTCATGAGCAGCCATCCGTTGTCGCGCGCCTTGTCGATGTAGGAGTCGCCAATCATTCCGAAGGCGAAGTCAAGACCCGGCGACATCGCTCCCACACTGCGTGTCTGACCGAATGCGTCGCCTATCATAGGCATGAAGCCCGGCAGCGACATCGAATACTGGTTGCGGTAGGATATGCCCACACTGCGCACCATCATCATCACGCGCGCCACACTCTGCATTGTGCGGTACCAGCCTTTATCCTCGAGCGGCTCCTTAGGCGTGACGGTGACTTTCACCTTGGTCACGGAGTCGACCTTGCTCGTTATGTTTATGCTGTTCTCGTCGATGCGTTTGTATTTCAGGTTGAACACCTTTCCGTCGGCGGTCTTTGCCGACACAATGATGCGTTTGGTCTTCTTGCCGTGCGTGAGCTTCGTGACGGTGTCTGGACGAAGCACCACCTCGCTCTCAAAACTGCGCTTGTTCTTTGGCAACTGCTTCGCAAGCTGCGCCGCCTTGCCGTCTGTTGCGCCCGCACCTTTGCCGTCGGCGGCTTTCTTAGCCTTGTCGTCGGCTTTCTTCTTAGACTTGTTGCGCGTGTTGTTTGCTGCCCGCGCCGGTTCCTTGTTGAACCTTTCGTTTGCCTTCTTCAGGAAAGGTATGTGGTTGTAGAGCTTCTCCAGATTGAACGTTCCGTTGATGTTGAGCGTCCTGTTGTTTGAGATGGTGTTGCCGAGCGATGTCCCGTCCTCAAGCTCGGTGCCTCTCACCCAGTTGTATGTGGCGTTGTAGCTGGCGTCGGAGTTCACCCAGTCGAAGACAGGAATGAGGTTGAGCGGCAGCTGGTATGACATGGCGAACGACTGGTTGTAGTCCAGCGGCGTTCCGAGATTCTTGATGCTCGTCCATACGGAGTCCTTCCATGCAGAGTAACGGTCGGGATACAAGTCCTTGTTCACGGGTGTGTAAGGCTCTTCTATCTCCGCGTGCGTGGCACTCTGGAAGTTCATGTGCAGGTTCTTCGTGAGGTCCCAGCGCAACGAGAAGTCCCTGTTCCATAGGAACTGCTGGCTGAACGTGACCGGAAGTTCGGACTCTCCCATGCTCTCCATGTCGCGTTCCTGCAGTTCATAGTAGCTTCGCGTTATCTCCGTATTGAATCCGACGTTCTGCGGCAGCCAGTTAAGTCCGAAGCGGCGGAGTATGTCCAGCCACTTGCTTTTGTTCTTCAGCTTCCTGAAAGGCTCAAAAGGCTTGTACACAGGAGTCCATGAATAGTTCATCGCTCCGCGCCAGTTGTCCTCCTTCTCATACACCGTCGTCTCGCCGCTCGAGAAGTTGTGGCTGTGACTATAGGTCAAAGAGAAGTTCGCCGGGTCGTAAGGCATGGGGTGACGCTTGTTCTGTATGCCCACTCTTACGTTGGAAAGAGAGAAGTTTGTGGTCGTAGTCTTGGTCACGGCGATGCTTTCCACCGAGTCGCGCTCGTTCTTGCCGAGCGACTCGAGCGCGTCGTCGAGCTCCATGTCCGTATCGAGCGGATTGTATCTTGGGCGTGTGAACTCCTTCGTTATAGAGTAGTACAGAGGCGCGCTTACCTTTGCTTTCTGCGGGAAAAACTTTCCGAGCTCTATGTTCGCGGTAATACTGTAGGTCTTGTAATCATCGGTCGAGCGTTGCGCCACGCCGTCCTCGAGACCTCCGAAACCGTCGGAGATGTAGCGTCCCTGCACGTTCACCGAACCAAGATCGGAGAGCTGCACATTCAGGTTGCCCTGTGCCGCCCATCCGCCTTCATTATTATATTCGCGCAGACGCAGCTCGTTGACCCATATCTCTCCGCTCTTTATCTCTCCGGAGTTGTTGCGCACACCTATTATCATGGTCTTCACCTCACCCAAGGTGGGGTTTCCCATGACACTGATCTTGTTTGCAGGCTTGTCGTCATCGTATGCACTGAACACGCGGTTGTATGATGCCCGCCCCTCAGACTTGGCTTTGTTGCGCGCCTTCTTCAACGCTGTGAACACGTTGAGGGGAATGTCAAGCATGTTCTCCTCGGGCCATACCATCTCGCAATCGGCACGCGAATACTTGTCGTAATTGTTGCCGTTGGGAGTAAGCTTCAGCGGTATCTCATATTCATAGTAATTGCTTTTGTAGTCGCTTCCGAGTCTTATGAACACTGCAAGCTGGTTGTCCTGCAGGTTGGTGACGTTAGGTTCCATCATGTTTGCGTGCACAAACATCTGCAATCTCTTGTATTGGCGGAGGTCGAGTGTGGTGTTCTTATACACGGCTTTCGACTCGCCGCTACCCAGATCGGTCACTGTGAGGGCGAGCGACTGCTCGTTGTCCTCCACAAGTTGCGGCTGCTGCGGGTCCTGTCCGCGCCTTATTCCCGGCGGAAGGACATAGTTCACCGGTGTCTTGTCGTTGTTCTCCTCAATGTTGACGGCACTCACCGCAAGCTTGCCCTGCTGAGTAGCCGAGTTGTCGAGATTCTGGTCGTAAACCCTCCAGTCGCCTCTCACAAGGTCGAGCGAGCCGAACCGCAGTATGATAGGATGCTTGAAGCCCGTCATGAACATACGCATGAACCGGATACTCGTGAAATCCGATATAGAGCCGACCTTGTCCTCATAGTCCGAAAGGGGTATACGGAACAGATACCACGTCACTTCCTCCGTCTTGCCGTTGCGCAGTTTGGGCGACGCTATACGCTTGTCCACAATGAAGTTGCGTCCCACCACGAGGTCTTCAGGGCGTATGGAGACACGGTACTGGAAGTATTTCTCATACTCGTTGAGCGTATAGTCCTGATTGATATCCTCCACGTCAGGCATCGTCTTGTATGATGTGTCGTAGCTTTCATCGCGCGACTCGCTGTCAGGAGAGTTGCCTTGAGGATTGTTTATGTACTTGTAGCGGCGGAGGATAGACGCCCTCATCTGGTCGTAGTCGCGTCCGCGGAAGTAGTGGTAGTTGTCGTTGGCAGGGTCGTTCCATATCGAATCGAACACAGCAGGGTTCACCTTGCCCTGTATGGAAGTGAGAAACTCCTGATAAGACTCGAAGTTACGCTCCTCCTCATCGTTAAGACCGTTGAATCCGACATCCTGAAGCGCACGCGCACCCGACGTTGTCGCGAAGGCGTAAGTGACCGTCGCCTGCGTCGGAACCTTACCCCACTGGGTGGTGATGAAGCTGTTCGAGCCGTCGACAGGCATTCCGCTCTCATAGAACTTCTTACCGTCGCGGAGTATATCCTCGCTCACCTCGCCGAGATTAATGTAGAAATCGCCCCCGTAATCGGACGCCGTTCCCTCGCGGGAGGTATATATGAACGGGTCGAGCATCCAGAACTCGATGTACTCCACGTTGGCTGTCTCGAAGTCGTTGTTGTCGAGTTTGCGCATCATACCGCCCCAATGCTGCGTCGGGTTGTTCAATGTTCCGTCATAAGCGAGGTCGGTGCTGAAGTTGTAAGGACCGCGCTCGTTAGGGTAATATGCCAGATTGAGGATGCTGAGTGTGGACGTCGCGCCGCTGTAAGAGCTTTGGTCGCGATTCGGATAAAGCTCTCTCACCGGCACCTCACGCACATAATGGTTGGACAACTGTTCCAGATCGCCCTTGATATGGCTCGGTGTGAGCGACGAGCTGCGCCTTGTGAACAGCGGGTCGATGGTATACCAAGCCAGAAGAGAACGGTTGAAACCGCTCCGGAGAGTAGACTTGTCGCTGTGTTCGGGGAACATCGTCGGCACGCTTGATATTATCCAAGACGTCGGTGTGCTCACGTCTATGGCACTCTTCGTATTCTCAAAGTCGTCGAGATATGACGCATTGTCCTGCGTTCCACGGCTTTGTCCTGCGATGAGCTGTGCGAACTCGCCCGTAAAAGAGATGTTGGAAGGCTGCGTGAGCTGTAGGAACGGAATCTTGTCGAGCAGGTTTGTCAGCCACTGACTTTCCTTTTTCCAGTTCAGGTTCAGTCCCCATATAGTGTTGTTGAGCGGTTCCGACCCCATCGCAACCTTCGTTGTGAGTGCCTGTTCGGACAGATGCTGGAGCGTACCGCTTATCTGGAAGTCCTTCGAAAAGTCGTATTCCCAGTTCACTCCGAACATTGTCTTGCGCTGCTGGGCATACTCCGTGTTGCTCTCAAGCGACACGTTGACAGCCGTTCCGGCGTCTATGATGCTCTGGTTGAGGATGGTCACCTCACCAAGGTTGTAGTCCACGGTGTAGTCGGAGCCCTCTGTCAGCACCACTCCACCCGCAGTCACTACAACCGAACCTTGCGGAATGTTCACCGACCCGAGCGAGATGACGTTGGCGAGCGTTCCGCGGAACTGTCCCATTAGCACATACTTGTTCTTCTCGGCTATCTGTTTCGCGACAGTCTTCGTGGAGTCATACAGCTCGGTAAAGGCATATTTGGACGCCTGCGCCGCCGGTACGCCCTTTCCGGTAAGATAATTGTAGATGTAGCTTCCGAACGGTTCGGCTTTCGGGAAGAACACCCGTCCGTCGCTGACGGTGTATCCGTCCACGTAGTCGAAGTATCCGTTGGGGTTTGTCTTCATGTTGTTGTCGAGCCGGTCGGCACCGAGCACCTTTATAATAGTCTGGTCCTTGACCTGCGGTTCGGGTATATAAGTAAGGTAGACACCTGTCGTATCGCTCTGGAACTTGACGTCGAGGCGGAACTTGTCCTTCTCAACCGATGAGGCGAGATAGTACACATTCTTCATCATAAGGTCCCAGTTGCCCTGCTGCGGGTTGTTGCTCGTGTTCTTCAACGACTTCACGAAGAGAGCCTGACTGACGTCCGTGATGTCTGAGGCGAACTCTCCCACCTGATAGGTCACTCCACCGTAAGTGTACTCATAAGCCACGGCGAGCACCTGGTCGGTCTGTATGGACGTCTTGAGCGACACATATCCGAGCGCGGAATTCACCGTATACTCCGACGAACTGAGCAGTCTTGCGCTCTCAAGCTTCTCATAATCGACACCGCCGACAAATCCCGCGATGCCGTCGAGCACCGTAGAGGTCTGGTCTATGTCACGTGCTGCGGCGTATTGGTTCACCATTGACGAATACTCCGAGTTGGCGCTGTTTGACGGAACGTTCTGTCCTGTCGTCGCCCAGAGCGGGTTAGACACCCTGGCATTCTCTCCGAGGTCGGTCAGAGCGATGATGTTTCTGGTATTGTTGGTGTTTCCCGTCTTGTTCGTAACCCATATTTCCACACGGTTGATGTTTATACCCGTAGCCACGGTGGGCAGCGTCTGCATGCCCGCGTCATACTTCTCGCGGAAATACTGCGACAGGAAGAAGTGGCGGTTTTCCTCATAGTTTGCCACGTCTATCTCAAAAGGCGTGAGCTGCGCGCCCCCTTTCGACGACACGCTTGTGGTGGACGACTTCTTCTGCGAGCCCACGAGCTGCAGCTTCAGTTTGCCGAACTGCAGGTCGGTACGTATACCGAAGAGCGAGGACGCGCCTTTCACGAGCGACGAGTTGGACGGGAACGAGATGTTGCCTGCCTCCACAAGCTTTATTATCTCGTCTTCCTTGCCGTCGTATTTGAGCTTTAAGTTCTGCGAGTCGAAGTCGAATGTGGCGTCGGTATTATAGTTAAGGTTCATGTTGACCTTGTCTCCCACCTTACCGTTTACGTTGAGATTGATCTTCTCGTCGAAGTCTATTGTGGTGGTCTTACGGTTGCGTATGGGCAGCGAAGGGTTGTCGATGCTCTTCAGTGTGGCACCGAACTTCAGCTCGGCTGTACCCTGCGTCTTTATGCGCACGCCTCCCGGACCGAATATCTTCTCCGCCGGACCGAGCTCGAAGTGCATGTCCGTGAAGTCGAACTTCTCCTTTCCCTTCGCCTCATAAATCTCGCTGTTCTTCTCGCGGAAGTATCTCTGCATCGCCTTTTTCTCGCTCCACTTGCGGTATTCAGCCGGAGTCATGTATATGGGCGTATTGATGTATGAGTCGCTCATCTTCGAACCGATGACGTAAAGGTCGAGCGAGTCGTTGTATTCCACCTCCTGTTTCAGGTTGTCTGGGCTTTTTAGGTCAGCCGCGTTACGGTCAAGGTCGTCGAGAGTGAGGGGCAACGTGCGCTGTATTTTCCATCTGGCGTTGAGCAGCGAGTCTGGGATGGAGTCCTCGTTCTCTATCACCGGCTGCGCCTTGACTGCCAGAGTGTCCTTCAGCGCGGTCTCCCCCGCAGGCTGACGGTTGTTTCTCCGCCTCGGGTTCTGGTCCTGCTGGTAAGGCACTGAGAGAGCGTAGCTTGCCAGACTTGCGGCAAACAACGCGAAGAACAGTCCGTATATGGTTTTTCTTATTTTCACTTTATCTGTTTCAAGGCAAGCTTTACAACCTGTTCAACGGGCATGTCGGGATGCTCCTCGAGTATGGTCACGACCACCTTTGCCGACGGTGCGGGCGAGAAACCGAGCATGGTGAGCGCCGACACAGCCTCGTCTCTCACCTCCACGTTCACCACCGCAGCCGCGGCGTCGCTCTTTTCCTCCGTCGCCATTCCCAGAGACAGTATCTTGTCTCTAAGATCCACGATTATCCTCTGCGCCGTTTTCAGTCCTATTCCCTTCACGCTCTTTATCAGCCTTTCGTTGCCTGTGGATATGGCGGAGCCGAGTTCAGCCGGCGACATTGTGGAAAGTATCATGCGGGCGGTGTTCGCCCCCACTCCCGACACGGTGATGAGCAGGCGGTATACCTCCCGTTCCTGTTTCGACGCGAACCCATAGAGCGTGAACGAGTCGTCGCGCCCGCCTGCCACGAGAGCCTCGTGCACATAGAGCCGCACATCTTTCTTTCCCTGTATTGCCGTAAAGGTGTTGAGCGAAATGTTAAGGGCGTAGCCCACACCTGCCGCCTCCACCACCGCCAAAGCGGGTGTCAGATCGGTCAGTTCGCCTTTTATGTATTCTATCATTGTCCTGTATTTTGTTATGCCTGATTCGTGTCCGACAGCCACATTCATGCGCCTTGCAAACCGTGAACGGCGCGCGGTGCGGACAGAAATAAACATTGATTCAAATATATTAACGTCTTCCACGGTGTTTTATTGTTACAAAGGCGCACAAAATAAGCTTTTAACATATGACCGGAGCCCACACTTACAAGCGCTGACACATGAACGCGGCGCGACGCCACACGCGGAAAGCCACATGGAGAAAACGTCTGTCCCGGCGGCAGACAAGCTTGTCGGGACATATATATAATAAGGTGTGCGGCTCAGCTGCATGCCGTTGACCCTACGGAAGTCACGCGCGTGAGCCGCACAATGACGGTCAGATGAAGAGGTTCACGCCTGAGTTGCCAGCCCGTTCCATATATGTAGCCACTCCGCCAACGGTCACTCCGTCGATGAGCTCGTCACGGCTGATGCCCATCATGTCCATCGTCATCTGGCAGGCTATCAGTTCCACACCGTTGTATACAGCCTCCCGCATAAGCTCCTCGAGCTGTGATATGTTCTTCCTGCGCATGATGTGGCGCATCAGACGGTCGCCCAAGCCCAGCATGCTCATCTTGGAGAGGTGCAGACACGTTGAGTCTGACGGCAGCATCCATGCGAACATGCGCCCGAAGATGTCCTTCTCCACGTGCGGCTTGCGGCGTTTCTTTATGACGTTAAGCCCCCAGAAGGTGAAGAATATGGTGACCTTACCGCCTGTCGCCGCCGCTCCGTTGGCGAGCACGAATGTGGCTATGGCGCGGTCGAGACTGTCGCTGAACATTATGAATGTCTTGTCGCGGCTTCCTCCCGCCGCCGGTGTGACGGCACTGCCGCATGCCTCCCGTTTCTCTATCACCACCGTGTGATAGCCTCCTTCAGAGGTTTTCGATACAAACCTGTTGCCCGTTGAGCGGCACCACGACTCGGCGTCGCGCGCAAATCCCGGGTCGGTGGCTCTCACCTCTATTCTCTGTCCGGCTTTCATTCCGTCTACGGCGTTCTTCACCTGCATTATCGGACCGGGACACTGAAGCCCGCATGCGTCGAGCCTCAGCATGTCACCGTTCTCCGCTCCGCTGTCTTCCGCCAGACCGCATGGCTGTCCTTCAACCGGCTCCACCTTCTGCGTGGCAAGCGAATAGGTCTTATATCCGCCCGCAAGGTTTCTCACCCACCTGTAGCCTCTGCCGAGAAGAATGCGCTGGGCAAGATAACCGCGCAGTCCGACAGCGCAGAACACTATGACGTCGCTGTCCCTGTCAATCTCTCCGAGACGTCCGCGCAGGTCGTCGAGCGGAATGTTCACCGCACCGTCTATAGTGCCCAGGGAGTATTCCTCCGGCGTGCGCACGTCCACCAGACACACCTCCGACCTGTCGGCAGCCGCAAGCTCGCGCCACGTCACCACCGGCATCACCCCGTCGAGCGTGTTGCATGCCACGTAGCCCGCTATCGCCACGGGGTCCTTCGCCGACGAGAACGGCGGGGCATATGCCTGCTCCGTCCTCACAAGGTCGCGCACGGTGCCGCCCCGCTTTATGAGCATGGCTATCTCGTCTATGCGTTTGTCCACCCCGTCAACGCCCACACACTGCGCTCCATATATGCGTCCGGTGTCGGGGGCGAACGTGAGTTTCAGAGTCAGGTTGAACGCTCCGGGATAATATCCTGCGTGCGACGACGAGGTGGTGACCGATGTCAGATAAGGCACACCCATGCGTTTGAGGTGCTTGGCGGCAAGTCCGGTTGCGCCGACAGTGATATCGAACACCTTTGCGACAGACGTTCCGATGGAGCCTTCATACTCCTCGCGGTTGCCATACACCATGTTGTCGGCGGCAATGCGTGCCTGACGGTTGGCAGGACCGGCAAGATAGTTGAGCCACGGTCCTCCCGCTATGGGGTGCTCATACTCTATCGCGTCGCCCACGGCATACACATCGGGCGACGATGTCTGTAACCACCGGTTCACCTTTATGCCCCGCGCGCCCAGCTCTATGCCTGCCTCTCGCGCCAGCCTCACCGACGGGCGCACTCCGATGGAGAGCAGCACGAGGTCGGCAGAGAGCGTCTCGCCCGTGTTAAGCCACACTTTTATGGAGCCGTTCTCACTCGTGAACTTCTCCACTCCCCTGCCGAGCCAAAGCCCCACGCCCTTGTCCATGAGATGACGGTGCACGTGTGAGGCTATGGAGAAGTCGACAGGAGCCATCACCTGGTCTGCCATCTCCACTATCGACACGCCCGCACCGGCATGATGAAGGTTCTCAGCCATCTCCAGACCTATGAAGCCTCCGCCCACAACCACGGCATGCCTCACTCGGTGAGTGCCGAGATAGCTGTGTATGCGGTCGGTGTCGTCCACGTTGCGCAGCGTGAATATGCCCTCGGTGTCTATTCCCTCGAGCGGCGGACGCACAGGCTCGGCTCCCGGCGAGAGCAGCAGGCGGTCGTAGGTCTCGCTGTATGTGGTGCCGTCGGCGCGCCTTATGCTCACCTCATGCCTCTCCGTGTCGATGGAGAGAGCCTCGTGCCGCGTGCGCACATCGACATTGAACCGTCGCGAGAAAGCCTCCGGTGTCTGCACGAACAGCTTGTCGCGGCTCTTTATCACACCGCCTATATAATAAGGAAGACCGCAGTTGGCATACGATATATACTTACCCTTTTCCACGAGAACAATCTCCGCGTTCTCGTCAGCTCTTCTTATGCGTGCCGCGGCGGTGGCTCCGCCTGCGACTCCGCCAATGATGATATGTTTCATAATATTATAGAATTAGAGTTGTAAAGATAGTGATTTATTCTGTAACGGCAATGGCATTGCCACATAATATACAAATATGTGAGGCGGCATACACATTGCGACGCGCTACAGCAACATACCGGCGGAAATGCATAAATATACACTCCGTAAGTAAAAAAACACGACAAAGCAAATCCGCAAAACAGAAACGCGCAAGCGGGAAAAACGCATCAATCACGCATAAACATACATGTTCTGGTCCGTAATTTGCCCCTTTTTATTGCCGGAAAGGCTCTTCCGCACCACCGAAAAACCTTTTCAGCCACTCCGCAAAGGCTTTTCCGGCACACAGAACGGGCTTTTCCGCAAGCCCGAAAAGCCTCTTTGGCGGAAGGGGAAAAACGGTTTTGCGGTGTAATATGATATAAATAACTGTGTGTCAGCGCATTAACAAACCGGCGCAAAACTCGTGTTTTTACAGCCGTAAACTGTCACGCGCGCAAAAAAAGGAGTATTCCTGAGTTGTCACCGCATAAATATGCATATGCAGGACGCATATAGCGCATATTTATGCAGGCAGAGGGAAAGGCGGCGGTGCGGCATCACGGCATTGTCTTACCATTGCCACATGCACATGGCAGTGAGGTTGACATGTGATAAAGAAGACATAAACAAACTAAAAAAATATTTTCTCCGGCATGGCTTTTTCAATATTTTTGTAAATTTGCGAAGCAAAACAGGCACATTATCCCGAATCTGTCATTAGACTTCCATTCTTGTTTCGTGCTGCTGTCAGCCATATTGTATCCTGCTTTATCGAAGATGTAGCGGGCTACATCGGGAAAAAGCAGGATACAAGATGACGGCAGCAGTGCGGAAGAAGGATGAAGAGCTGA
>ERZ857775.3741-NODE-3741-length-11942-cov-2.961723_pt1 | contig 11942 bp, 9 predicted proteins | sample MGYA00519698_ERZ857775 | MGnify/ENA primary metagenome ERZ857775 (study PRJEB31778, sample SAMEA3449363) | human gut metagenome | biome: human gut; feature: human-associated habitat; material: faeces | place: United Kingdom | collected 2010/2012 ...
GTGGGTGCGGCAGCCAGAGAGTCGATTGGACGATACAATTTTACCAAGGCATTTATCGGAACCAATGGGATTTCACTCGGTCATGGATACACAACGCCGGACATCGAGGAGGCATCCATCAAGTCACTGGCAATCGACCACTCCTATGTCAGCTATGTGCTGGCAGATTCCAGTAAATTTGGAAAGGTATCGGCGGTCACCATCGCTTCCCTTGACAAGGCGTGTATCCTGACCGACCGTCTCCCGGATGCGTCTTATTGTAAACAAACACTGGTGAAAGAGGTGGATTGATTTGATTTACACAGTAACCTTTAATCCGGCACTGGATTATGTGGTTCGAATGGAGCAGTTTCAACTGGGACAGGTCAACCGGACCACAAGCGAAGAAATCCAGTTTGGCGGCAAGGGAATCAACGTTTCGGTGCTGCTTAAAAATATCGGTGTGCAAAACTGTGCGCTGGGATTTGTGGCAGGTTTTACCGGAAAGGCGCTGGAAAACCAGCTGCAAACGATGGGAGTGGATACCGATTTTATCCACCTGCCCGAGGGGATGACCCGCATCAATGTCAAAATGAAGGCAGATTGTGAAACGGAGATCAACGCACAGGGTCCTAAAATCGGTCGCGAGCAGCTGGAGCAGCTGTTTGAACAACTGGACCGTCTGGAGAAAGAAGATGTTCTGGTGCTGGCGGGCAGCATCCCAAGCAGTTTGCCCAGCGACATCTATGAAAATATCCTGGAGCGGATGGAAGGCAAACAAATTCTGGCAGCGGTGGATGCCACCAAAGAGCTTTTGTGCAACGTCTTAAAATATCATCCGTTTTTGATAAAGCCCAACCACATCGAGCTGGGTGAAATCTTTGGAGTGCAGCTTCACACAGAAGAGCAGATTCGGGAGTATGCCGGCAGGCTTCAGCAGATGGGCGCGCGCAACGTGCTGATTTCGATGGCGGGCGACGGAGCGATCCTGCTGGATGAGACCGGCGGATTTCATCGAATCAACGCGCCGAAAGGAACCGTCAAAAACTCGGTGGGCGCAGGAGATTCGATGGTGGCAGGATTCTTAGCAGGATATTTGCAGTCGAAGGACTACCGGACTGCCTTGAAGATGGGAACTGCCGCCGGAAGCGCTACGGCATTTTCCGACCAGCTGGCGACAGGAGAAGAGGTTTTGGCGTTGTATCAGACGCTCAAATAAAAAAGGAGAGATAGAGCATGAGGATTATTGATTTACTCAGCACCGACCGCATTGCGTTGGGTGCACAGGTTTCCGACAAGGAGCAGGCAATCGACAAGCTGGTGGAGCTGCAAATGGCAGGCGGCTGCATTGCTGACCGGGAGGCGTACCGAAAAGCGATTCTGGCAAGGGAAGAGATGAGCAGCACTGCCATCGAGCAGGGCATCGCCGTTCCCCATGCAAAATCAGACGCAGTAAGCGCTCCTTCTCTGGCAGCGATGACACTGACACAGGGCGTGGACTACGGTGCAATGGACGGACAGCCCTCCGATTTGTTTTTTATGATTGCAGCACCACTCAACGGCGACCTGCATCTGGAGATTCTTTCCCGACTGATGGTCCTGCTGATGGACGGGGAATTTGTCAAAGCCCTGCGCAGCGCAGCAGATGCACAGCAGTTTATGGCAGTAATCGACCGATTTGAAAAAGAAAAGTATCCGCAGGAGGTCGGCGGCACCGAGCAAAAGCCGGTGGAAGAAAAAGCAGGCTATCGGGTGCTGGCAGTGACCGCCTGCCCGACCGGTATCGCGCATACCTATATGGCAGCAGAGGCACTGGAAAAAGCGGCTGCGCAGATGAACCTGTCCATCAAGGTGGAAACCAACGGCAGCGCCGGTGTGAAAAACCGTTTGACCGCACAGGAGATCGAGCAGGCGGACGGCATCATTGTGGCTGCGGACAAAAATGTAGAGACCGCACGATTTGCAGGGAAAAAGGTGCTGTTTGTGCCGGTGTCGGATGGCATTCACAAGCCGCAGCAGCTGCTTGAGCAGATTGAAAGCGGAACGGTGGCTGTCTATGAAAAAGAGAAAAAGGCAGCTGTACAGCAGCAGGAACAGGGCAAAGAAAGCTTTGGCAGACAGCTGTACAAGCATCTGATGAACGGTGTCAGCCATATGCTGCCGTTTGTTATCGGCGGCGGTATCTTGATTGCGATTGCTTTCCTGCTGGACGATTACTCCATCAATCCGGCAAATTTTGGCATGAACACCCCGCTGGCAGCCTTCTTTAAGACGGTGGGAGGGGTCGCCTTCGACTTCATGCTCCCAATCCTTGCCGGTTACATCGCATACAGCATTGCGGACCGTCCGGGTCTGGCAGTCGGTATCGTAGGCGGCTATATTGCCAAGGTGGGCAACTCTTTTGCAAACATCAGCGGTGAAAATGCAGTCTCCGGCGGTTTCCTGGCGGCGCTTTTGGCTGGTTTTGTAGCGGGCTATCTGGTGCTGGGCATCAAAAAGCTGGCGGACAAGCTTCCTGAAAGCATGGAAGGTATCAAACCGGTTCTCATCTACCCGCTGTTCGGCGTATTGCTGATTGGTGTGTTCATGTTTGCAGTCAACCCGACCATGGCGGCAATCAATACCGGCATCACCGGTTTTCTCAACTCGATGGGCGGCAGCAGCAAAATTCTACTTGGCTGTATCGTAGCAGGCATGATGAGCATCGACATGGGCGGACCATTCAACAAGGCAGCTTATGTATTTGGAACCGCTTCGATTGCCAGCGGCAACTATGATGTGATGGCAGCGGTTATGATTGGCGGTATGATTCCTCCGCTGGCGGTCGCTCTGGCAACCACCTTCTTTAAAAAGAGATTTACCTCTGAGGAAAGAAAATCCGGCGTTGTCAACTACATCATGGGACTGTGCTTCATCACCGAGGGCGTTATCCCCTTTGCAGCAGCAGACCCGCTGCGTGTCATCCCATCCTGCGTGGCAGGTTCGGCGGTGGCAGGAGGACTGTCGATGCTGTTTGGCTGCACCCTGCGCGCTCCGCATGGCGGCATCTTCGTTTTCCCGGTTGTAGGAAATGTGATTGGCTATCTCATCGCTTTGGCAGCCGGTTCGCTGGTTGGAATGTTGCTGCTGGGCGTATTGAAAAAAGATAAAGTGGAAGAATAAAATCTGTCAGAAGAAATGACGGCGAAAATCTGGAAAGGCAGGATGAAAATATGGTATCGGCAAAGGTAAAGGTAATCAATCCAATGGGAATGCACATGAGACCGGCGCAGCTTTTTATCAAGGAGGTCACCCCCTTCGGCTGCGATGTTAGCATCAACTTTAACGGCAAGGACATCAACGGAAAAAGCATTATGAACCTGATGGCAGCCTGCATCAAGCAGGGCAGCGAGATCGAAATCAAATGCAGCGGCGACAACGAAGAAGAGTGCCTGAAGGCAGCAGTTGCGCTGGTAGAGTCCGGTCTGGGAGAGTAATCCGGCAGAAACGGGAAAGGGGTGCAAACGCTATGCTCAAAGGAGTAGGCGCTTCGGCAGGCATCGGGATTGGAAAGGTCATCTGCATCAGAGAGCAGAATCTGGACTATTCCCAGGTGCAGTATCAGGGACGTGAGCAGGAAAAGGCTCGTTTAAAACAGGCGGTGGAGACCTTTTGCGAAAAGACCCAGCGGATGGCAGAGGACATCCGCCAGCGGGTCGGTCAGAAGGAATCGGAGATTCTCAGCGGACAGGTGATGATGCTCTCCGACCCATTTATGATCAGCCAGATGGAGGATGCTATCCAAAGCGGAAGCTGTGCTGAAGCCGCGGTGGACACCGTCTGCCAGATGTACATTGAGATGTTCTCCAATGTGGAGGACGAATTGATGAAGCAGCGTGCCACCGACATCGAGGACATCAAAACCCGGATGCTGCGTCTGCTGCTGGGTGTAGAAAGTGTGGACATGGCTTCGCTGCCAAAGGGAACGGTTCTGGCGGCAAAAGATTTGACCCCTTCGATGACGGTCGGTTTGCAAAAGGAAAATGTAAGCGCCATCATCACCGAGGTTGGAGGAAAGACCAGTCACTCTGCCATTTTAGCGCGTGCGCTGGAGATACCGGCAGTGCTGGGTATACCGGATGCTTTGCAGCAGCTGACTGACGGACAGACTGCCATTGTGGACGGTGCCACCGGTCAGGTGCTGACCGAGCCGGATGCGGAAACGCTGTACCACTACACCAAGCTCCAGGAGGAGCAGCTGCGTCAGAAGGCGATGCTGTCGATTTATCGGGACAAGCCGACCACAGATGCCTCCGGCAGAAGCTACCAGCTGTATGCCAACATCGGCAGCGTGATGGAAGCACAGGCTGCTCTGGAAAATGGAGCGGAAGGAATCGGGCTGTTCCGCACCGAGTTTTTGTTCATGGACCGTCCGGCTATGCCGGATGAGGAGGAACAGCTGGAAGCGTACAGCAGTGTTTCCCATCTGATGAAGGGCAAGGAGGTCATCATCCGCACGCTGGATGTCGGTGGAGACAAGGAGGTCTCCTATCTGAAGATGGGCAGCGAGCAGAACCCGTTTTTGGGTTGGCGCGCCATCCGTTACTGTTTGAGCGAACAGCCGCTTTTTAAGACCCAGCTGCGTGCGCTGCTGCGTGCGGGAGCGCAGGAGAGAAACATCAAGATTATGCTGCCGCTGGTCACCGGCGTGCAGGAAATCCGCGCAGCCCGCAGTCTGCTGGAGGAATGTAAGCAGGAGTTGAGCCGCGAAGGCTTGGAGTACGACCCGAAGATTGCACTGGGCGTGATGATTGAAACACCGGCTGCTGCTTTGACCGCCGACCTGATGGCGAAGGAGGCAGACTTCTTCAGCATCGGCACCAATGACCTGACCCAGTACACCATCGCGGTGGACCGCGGGAATGCCAAGGTAGAGCAGCTGTATACTACCCTGCACCCGGCAGTGCTGCGCAGTATCCGTGGAATCATCCATGCGGCAAAGCAGGCAAAGATCCCGGTCGGTATGTGCGGCGAATCGGCTGCCGACCCGCTGCTGATTCCACTGCTGATGCAGTTTGGTTTGGATGAGTTCAGCGTCAGCGCTTCTTCGGTTTTAAAAACCAGAAAGACCATCTCGGAATGGAACCGGGAGCAGGTAGAGCAGGTGGCAGAGCAGGCAATGCAGCTGTCCACACCGCAGGAGCTGGATGAATATCTGCACCGTGCTTGCAATCATTCTCTTTAGAAATCTTCTATAAAATTGACATACACCACCTTTTCTCCCTTTACAACAGGACAAGTTCTTCGGCACTAACCGGTGCCGAAGAACTTGTCCTGTTTGCTTTTATAATTGTGGCTGATAATGAAGAGAAAATCAGCTGAAGAGTTGACTTTTTTGGACAAATACAGTATACTATAACTACAAATTAGCTTGTGCTAACTGTAAAAAGGAGGGGATTTTATGAGTCATGCGCTTGCTTGGGCAGCCGGAGGTACCGGCTTTACCTTTTTGATGACGACCTTGGGGGCAGCCATGGTATTCTTTTTTAGAAAGGCGGTCAGCGCCAACATCCAGAGGATTTTTCTTGGATTTGCAGCAGGGGTGATGATTGCTGCGTCGGTTTGGAGTCTGCTGATTCCTGCGATGGAAGAGGCGCAGGCGGCAGGTGTTGCAGGATGGCTGCCTGCCGGTGGAGGTTTTGTGCTGGGCGTTGCCTTTTTGATGCTGCTCGACAGTTTGCTGCCGCATCTGCATCCGGGTGCCAAACAGGCGGAGGGACTGGATTCCAACTGGCAGCGCAGCACCATGCTGATGCTGGCAGTCACCCTGCACAACATCCCGGAAGGGATGGCAGTGGGACTGGCATTTGCGCTGGCAGCCCAGCATAACGATAGCAGCGCTTATGCCGCAGCGATGGCGCTGGCGGTTGGAATGGGCATCCAGAATTTCCCGGAGGGCGCAGCCATCTCTCTGCCGCTGCGGCAGGAGGGAATGAGTCGAGGAAAGAGCTTTGTCTACGGGATGCTTTCCGGTATCGTCGAGCCAATCTTTGGTGTGCTGGTGGTGCTGGCAGCAGGAGGAATCCAGCCGCTGATGCCCTGGCTGCTCAGCTTTGCAGCGGGTGCAATGATGTACGTTGTGGTGGAGGAGCTGATCCCAGAGGCGCATCTGGGAGAACATTCCAACGTCGGCACTCTCGGCGTAATGGGTGGATTTTTGCTGATGATGGTGCTGGATGTGGCTCTGGGATAAGTGCCGTATCAGGCGAATAAAAAACCAAAGCAACAGGCAGAAACTTCGACCTGTCGCTTTGGTTTTTTTTATTTTTCTTTCGGAGCTTGAGATAGCATCCAGAGAAGAGCTTCTGCCCGTCTACCCAAAAGAAGAGGATACATCCATCTGGAAAAATGCCGATTGGGATAAAAGAAAAGGTTTGCGCAAAAATGAAAGAGCACCACCGGTTGCAAAAACCCACCTGCTGATGCCAAACGGTATGCAGCAGGTGGGTTAAGAATACGATAGGAGAATCAGCTCCTTACAGGATCAGCGAACCGACCTGATAGATGAGGGTGCCGACGATGTAAGCGACCAATGTTTGGTATCCGGCGGTGAGCAGTGCCTGCTTCATGGAGCCGAGTTCTCTTTTAGAAGCGGCAAAAGCAGCCACGCAAGGCATATACAGGATGGTGAACGCCAGGAAGCTGAAGGCGCTGAGTGGGGTGAAGATCTGGGTCAGCATAGCGCTCAGCTGTGCGTCGCTGGAAGCGCCGGTCAGGATGGTCAGGGTGCTGACGACCGATTCCTTGGCGGTGAATCCGGTGATTAAAGCGGTGGAAGCGCGCCAGTCGTTGAAGCCCAGAGGAGTAAAGAGCGGTGCAATGATCGAGCCGACAGAGGCTAAGATGCTGTTGGCACTGTCGCTGACCATGTTGAGCCGCCAATCAAAGCTCTGGAGGAACCAGATGACGATGGAGGCGATGAAGATGATGGTGAACGCCTTGTGCAAAAAGTCCTTCGCCTTTTCCCACATATGAAGCAGAACGCTCTTGGCATCCGGCAGGCGGTAGGCAGGCAGTTCCATGACAAACGGGACCGAGTTGCCCTGAAAGATGGTGTTTTTCAGCAGCAGACCGGACAGGATGGCAACCACGATGCCCAGCACATACAGAGAAACCATCACGATGGCAGGATGCTCCGGGAAAAAGGCTGCGGTAATCATGCCGTAGATAGGCAGCTTGGCGCTGCAGGACATGAACGGGGTCAGCACGATGGTCATTTTGCGGTCGCGGTCGCTGGAGAGGGTGCGGGTCGCCATGATAGCAGGAACGCTACATCCAAATCCAATGAGCATCGGAACAAAGGAACGACCGGACAGACCGATTTTGCGCAGCAGCTTATCCATCACAAAGGCAACCCTTGCCATATAGCCGCTGTCCTCCAGCAAAGAGAGGAAGAAGAACAGCAGGACGATGATGGGCAGGAAGGAAAGAACGCTGCCGACACCGGCGCAGACGCCGTTGATAAGAAGAGAAATCAGCCACGGTGTGACCTGATTGCGCACCAGGAAGGCTTCCAAAAAGGCGGTGAAGCTGTCAATCCAGCCGCTGAGCAAATCCTGCAAAGGAGCGCCGAGCACCGAGAAGGTCAGCCAGAAAATCAGCATCATAATCAGCAGGAAAATCGGGATGCCCAGATATTTGCTGGTCAGCAGCCGGTCAATCTTCTCCGAGCGGAGCTGTTCGCGGGTTTCCTGATGTTTGACGACGCACTGCGCACACAGCTGCTCGATGTAGCTGTACCGCATATCTGCCAGAGCCGCTTCGCGGTCGGTGCCCAAATCCTGCTCCATCTGCTCGACGATGTGGTCGATGATGTGGATGTCGCCGCTGTCCAAATCCAGGGCTTTGAACATTGGTTCGTCGCCCTCCACCAGCTTGGTGGCAGCAAAGCGGATGGGATAACCGGCAGCCTGTGCGTGGTCCTCGATGATGTGGGCAATCGAGTGGATGGCGCGGTGCACTTCTCCCTTGCAGAAATCCAGCCGCGGCAGTGCTTTGTCACCCTTGAGAGTTTTGATTACGGTGTCCAGCAGGTCCGAGATGCCCTCGCCTTTGGCAGCAGAGATTGGAATGACCGGGATGCCCAGCTCCTGCGACAGCTTTTTGACGTGGATAGTGTTGCCGCTGGCGCGTACCTCGTCCATCATGTTCAGCGCAAGGATCATCGGGATGTTCAGCTCCATCAGCTGAAGGGTCAGATACAGGTTGCGTTCCAGGTTGGTGGCATCGACGATGTTGATGATGGCATCGGGGCGGTCTTTGACCAGAAAATCTCGGGTGACCACCTCCTCGGAGGTGTACGGCGAGAGGGAATAGATGCCGGGCAGGTCCACCAGAACTGCATCCTTATACTTTTTGATGCTGCCTTCTTTTTTTTCAACCGTTACGCCCGGAAAGTTTCCGACGTGCTGGTTGCTGCCGGTCAGCGCATTAAAGAGGGTGGTTTTTCCACAGTTCTGGTTGCCGGCAAGGGCAAGAAGATGACTCATTGTGTTACCTCCCCGATTTCGATGTTGGCAGCATCCTCCGCGCGGATGGTCAGGACATAGCCGCGCAGGTACAGCTCGATGGGGTCACCCATCGGTGCGACCTTGCGGACGCTCACCTTTGTTTTTGGGGTCAGACCCATGTCCAGCAGCCTTCTGCGCAGTGCGCCCTGACCGCCGACAACAGAGATTACGCCGCTCTGTCCGGGTTTCAGACAGTCCAATGTCATAAGAACAATTCCTTCTCTTTCTCTATCAGGAAAATAGGATATATACAGTTGTTAGCCTATGCTTACATTTTAATCCCTGGAAAAAAAGTTGTCAATAGCTAACGCAAAGCAAATGGAGACACAGTTCATTTTGTTGGATTTTGGATAAGAAATAAAAAGCAAGAGGAAAATATTTTATACAAATAGCTAAATGCGGGGAAATATAGCTAAAAAACGAAAGGATAAGATGAACTGTTTTTACAAAAATGCCTAAAACGCTTGCGGTTTTGTAAAAAAAGAGGTTTAATGAAGGTACATCAAACAGAGGGGAGGCGGACAGATGTTATCCTTAAAAGGAACAGGAGTACACAAAGGTATCGCAGTGGGGAAGCTGGTCTTTTATGAGAGGCAGCTGTTTCATGTTGAAAAACAGACACAAGAGGACACACAGACCCGGGTGCAGCGTTACCGGCAGGCAAAAGAGCAGGCGATGATGCAGGTGCAGACCCTTCACAAGTTGGCGCTGCGGGAAATTTCCAGCGAGAATGCGGCGATTTTTCAGGCGCACCATCTATTGTTGGAGGACCAGGATTTTAACGGCTATGTGTTGGAGCTGATCAAAAATCAGCACACCGGCGCAGAATATGCCGTGCAGCAGGCAGCCGAAACCTTTTACAGGATGTTTTCCTCCATCCCCGACCCATATTTGCAGCAGCGGGCAATCGATGTCCAAGATGTGGCGCATCGCTTGATCAGCAACCTGACCTATGGGAAGGTGGAGCTGTTTGTGCCGGAATACCCGTCCATCCTGGCATCCGATGAGCTGGTGCCCAGCGAGGTCATCCAGCTGCCGCGTGATAAGGTTTTAGCATTTGTGACCAAATCCGGCTCAGAAAATTCCCATGCAGCGATTATCACCCGTGACCGCAACATTCCGTATCTGCTGGGCGTGGGAGAAGGCTTGGACCGCAGCTGCCAGGGACTGTTGGCAGCGGTGGACACCTACACCGGCAGACTGTACATCGACCCGGACCCGGCTACTTTGCACCGATTGGAAGAGAAGCAGCGCAGAGAGCAGGAGCGGCTACAGGGACTTAATCATCTGATTGGAAAGCCCAACCGCACCATTGACGGTAGAGAGGTGAAAATTTTTGCCAGCATCACCGAGCCGCTGGACATCGAGCAGGTCATCCGCAGTGATGCGGACGGATTGGGACTGATGCGCAGCGAATTCCTTTACTTGAAACGGGATGGACTGCCCGGCGAAGAGGAGCAGGTGAGCGCCTATCGCGAGGTCATCCGGCAGATGAAGGGAAAACGGACGGTCATCCGCACGCTGGACTTTGGCGCACGCAAGCTGACCGAGCTGCCGAAGAACAAACCGGAGATGAACCCATCCCTCGGATTTCGCTCTATCCGCATCTGCCTTGCCATGCCGCAGATGTTTCAGACCCAGCTGCGGGCAATCTATCGGGCAGCCTGCTATGGTCCGGTCAGCATCCTGTTCCCGATGGTGGACAGTGTAGAGCAGCTGGAGGAAATTTTGCGGCATTTACAGGCTGCAAGAGAATCATTGAAGCGGGATAAGATGGAATTTGACCCGCAGGTACGCGTTGGACTGGTCATCGAAACACCTGCCTCCGTGATTCTAAGTCGGGAGCTTGCAGAAAAGGTTGATTTTTTCCACATTGATACCAACGACCTGGTGCAGTACGCGCTGGCGGTGGACCGACAGAATCCACGGGTGAACAGCTACTACAACACCCGGCACCCGGCGGTGATGCGGATGATTGAAATGGTGATTGATGCTGCACATACTGTTGGAATCAAGGTGACCGTCAGCGGAGATATGGCAGACGATGAGCGGATGTTAGGCTGGTTTATCCGAACCGGCGTGGATGGATTCAATGTGTCGGCAGCCAGCGTTCTGCCGTTGCGACGCAGGATTCGCAGTCTGGATTTGGGAGAGCCGCTTTGCTAAAAATTCCTTGTAAGGGATATTATATTCTTGAAAAACAGATGAATATTTTCGCTGCTATCGTAAAATTTGCATTTGAAAATAAAAGAATAAAGCAGACACATTTGGCTTTTTAAACAGTTTTGATAAAAAACAAAAGCTTTTTTAAAAAAGTTGAACAAAAACAAAATTTTTATTAACTATTGACTAAAAGGAATGTTAAGCGTAAAATGTTTTTAGACAAAATTATATTATTTTGGAGGGATTTGTCTTGAAAATGATCGATATGCACTGCGACACACTGCTGGGAACAGGATACGGGGAAGAGATCGACCTGTACGAAAACAATAAAGCGGTAGACTTTAAGCGCCTGAAGGCAGCCGGCTTTACCGCGCAGTTTTATGCAATGTGCCTGATGCCGGAGGAAAGTTTTCTGGCAAAGGGAATGAAAAAACCAAGTGATGCCGACTTTATGGATGCACTGTCGGGATGCTTCTATAAAAATCTGGAAAAATACAGCGATTATGCTGCCTTTGCAGGCAACCTGGACGATATGCTCCGCAACGAAAAGGAAGGCAAGATTTCCTGCTTCCTGACCGCAGAGGATGGAAACGGAATCAACGGCACGCTGGCAGGTCTGGAAAAGATGTACAAAATGGGAATCCGTCTGATTTCTATTACCTGGAACCATGAAAACTGCCTGGGCTATCCAAATTCCTTTGACCCGGAAAAGATGGCACTGCCGCTTAAACCCTTTGGCTGCGAGATGATTGACGCGATGAACCGCATGGGCATCATTGCCGACGTTTCCCATCTGTCCGACGGCGGCTTCTGGGATGTTGTGCGTATCTGCAAGGAAAACCATAAACCGTTTGTAGCTTCCCATTCCGACTGCCGTGCCCTGACCCCACATTCCCGCAACCTGACCGATGAGATGATTCGTGCTATCGCAGAATGCGGCGGCGCAATCGGTGTCAACTTCTCTGCAGGCTTTATCTCGCCGGACATCCACTCCCATACCAGCCGCATCGACGATATGGTTCGCCACATGAAACATATGTATCAGGTCGGCGGTATCGAGTGTATGGCTTTGGGCGGTGACTTGGACGGCATCCGCGGCGATTTGGAGATCGACTCGGTGGACAAGGTTCCGCTGTTGATTGACCGCCTGCACAAAGAGGGATTTACCTCCAGCGAGCTGGACAAGCTGACCTACGACAATATGTATCGTGTCATCCGCGACACCATGAAATAAGAAGACAACACAAAAGC
>ERZ857775.3752-NODE-3752-length-11895-cov-3.025929_pt1 | contig 11895 bp, 9 predicted proteins | sample MGYA00519698_ERZ857775 | MGnify/ENA primary metagenome ERZ857775 (study PRJEB31778, sample SAMEA3449363) | human gut metagenome | biome: human gut; feature: human-associated habitat; material: faeces | place: United Kingdom | collected 2010/2012 ...
ACGCCGTGGATGTCAGCGCTCTGGCCGGTATGGATGCCATCGCCTTCGGCTGCCCTGCCATGGGCAGCGAGGTGCTGGAGGAAATGGAGTTCCAGCCCATGTTCGATGCGTGCAAGCACAGCCTCGGCGGTAAGCGCGTGGCGCTGTTCGGCTCCTACGGCTGGGGCGACGGCGAGTGGATGCGCACTTGGGAGAGCGACTGCGACAACGCAGGGGTGAACCTCGTTTGCGAAAGCATGATCTGCACGGAGACTCCCGACGACGCGGTGCTTGAAGCCTGCCGCGCCTTGGGTAAGGCGTTGGTGGAATGAATAATGATGCCTGCCGTTGACGGTGACTTTAGCGGCAGCTTGCGCGGTTTGCATTTGCCAAACAGCCTATCCGAAAAGGCAGGGACACCTCTTGTGGTGTTCCTGCCTTGCGCTGTATGGCGAGTATTGAAAAAGAATATGCTCAAGCATCCAAGACGGGTGATTAGAGAGCATCTGCGTTGGGTAGCCATGGAACTGAATAAGAAAGCAAGGGTAAATCGATTGGCTCTTTCGCTGAAAGTACTGGGGCATTCTCTCTCGGCACACGGATGACATTGGGCACACGGAAAATTCCAGGAAAAGCAGGAATGTCTGGTGTTCTGTAGGAAAAACATTTACATTCTTGACCTTGAATACAACTTAAAAAAATGCTATACTTATATATCAATATCTGCCTGCACTTTCGGCAGATTGATTTTTGCACATTAGTTAGAGGCAGCTAACCGCAAGGAGGTGTTGACTTATTATTATTTCATACCCTGAGGCTCGTTTTGTTCCCACCGCTGTAAGCATTGCTGCATCAAGTCAGATTATGCAGGCGAATAAAACAGCCGATAATCAATATCTCATTCCCCTCATGGATGGTACTATTGAAAACATTGATATTACCGATGGAATATTGTTGACAACATCAGAGTTTGTTTCACAGGAAGATATTGAAATGACAACAACACACGACGATTTGAGCCTGTTTCAGATTTCCTTTTGCATTGATGGCAATATGGAGTGGTCTTACATCAATAACGAGGTTGTTCATCAATTTCAAATTGCGGCACAGCAGAGCCAAGTACGCTATGGAACATTTAAGGAGTGCCGAAGTAGAATAAGCGGAAACAGAAAATTCAAAGGCATCAGCATTACTTTGGATGAAAAAATCTTTGAGCAGATTTTCACCTGTATCAAAATAAGGGGGGCATTATATGATACAAGAAAAACAGCGCCCGTAAGAGTATATACCTACACACCAAACATCAGTAAAATTCTCTCTGAAATCCTTGCTTGCCACTTTTGTGATGAAATGAAAAAGCTCTACCTGCAAGGAAAAATTTTTGAGTTAATTGCTGTTTACTGCGACGAGGTTATTTGCAAATCTCCTACAAATGACTTTGGCATCCGTATTAGTGTGGAAGATTACAATGCGCTGTTGAAAGCGCGGGAATTTATTGGTGAAAACTTCGCCCACCCCCTCACAATTCCAATTGTTGCAAAGGCGATTGCTATCAACGAGCAAAAATTAAAGGATGGATTTAAGCGGTGCTTTGGAGTTACAGTTAATGATTATGTTGTAGAAAAACGGCTGGAAGCAGCGATACGATTATTGAAAACTGGAAAACATACTGTGCAGGAAGTGACATGGATGGTGGGGTATTCTCATACGGGATATTTCATCGGGCTTTTTCGGAAGCATTATGGAATATCCCCCGGTGAAATGTTAAAAAACAACAGATAAGAACTTCATGTAAGTCTGAAAAGACCGCATGAAGTTCTTTCTTTTGTGATATAGGAACTTCCGATAGTGATACTATGCAGAAAATCATCGTGCTATACTAATAGCGGTTAGCGTTATCTAACCAAAAAACTCGGAGGTTATTGCTATGAGCAGAACAAATGAAAACAAATTAAAAATGAAGGACATTGCAACCATAGGCATCTTTAGCGCACTCCTTTTTGTGGTGACAATGGTAGCAGGAGCTTTGATGGGAATTAGCATGGTGTTGAATATGTATTCCATTGCGGTTGTTGCCGTTTTATCTGCGCCACTTTATATGCTGATTATGGCAAAAGTACATAAGAAAGGCGCAGTCTTATTGACTTTTGCTATTGTCGGTATTCTATGGGGGCTGTTTGGCGGTATTTTTGTCTTGATTTGGATGTTGGGGTTTGGCGTTGTAGGCGAAGCCCTTGCCAGCAAATCAAAGTATCAGAATTACAAAATGCTTACCGGTTCTTTTGGATTGTATTCAGTTGGATATTATTTAGGTGCCATCGCACCCCTCTATTATTATCCCGTATTTTGGTATGGATTTGACCGTCCAAAGGAAACCGTGGATGCAATGATTGCAGCAGCACATTCTACGGCTGGGCTTGCTGCAATTCCGATTACGTTGATCGCGATTGTGATAGGTGCTGTAATTGCAAAGAGAATGTTGAAGAAGCATTTTGAAAAAGCAGGAGTGATTTAATGCACCGCATAGACCCCCGGATAGTGCTTATTCAGATTGCGCTTTCAGGGATATGTGCATTTTGGATTTTTAAGCCGTTAGCCATGCTTTGTGAAGTGATTTTTCTGATGAGCTTTCTGTTATATTTGCAACACCCGAAGGAGGCTTTGCGGCTGGGCGTATGGTTTGCGTTCCTTGTCGGATTGTATGCCTTACTGAATAAGAGCAACGCTCCGCAAATCATAGTCCAGCCCGTTTTCCTATTACGCAAGCTCTCTCCCTTACTGGGCGTAATGATTCTGTCGCTAAAAGCGTTGACCGTGAGTGAGCTGTTCATGGGGCTTCAAAAATTACATTGCCCTAAATCAGCTACGCTTGCGCTTGCTGTCGCATTGCGATTTATTCCCACCATTCACCATGAACTTGCACAGATTAGAAATGGCATGAAAACAAGAGGCGTCCCCTTAAATGTGATTACTTTTGCAAAAGCTCCTGCCATGACCACAGAATACATGATTATTCCCTTTATCATGCGCTGTATAAAGGTAGCGGATGAATTATCTGCGGCTGCGGTCACTCGTGCAATCGAAAATCCTGTGCCAAGAGGGATGAGAGTTCCTCTGAAAATCAGAATAAAGGATATTGTGTATCTGATGATGGTGATTTGCGCTAATATCGGAACACTTCTTTATTCATTGTGCGGATAGCGCGGAGGTTCAGAATGAGTATGATCACAATAAGAAATTTACAATTTCAATATGATGCCGCACCGGAGATAAATGCTCTTTATGGAATTGATTTGGAAATTCGTAAAGGAGAGTGCATTATTTTAACGGGAGAAAGTGGCTGCGGGAAAACAACTTTAACACGATGCATCAATGGTTTAATACCCAACTTTTTTGAAGGAACACTTACAGGAGAAATATTGTACGAGGGTGTTCCTGTAAATAAATTGGAACAGTATGAGCTTAGTCGCAAAATTGGCACAGTGTTTCAAGATCCCCGTTCACAATTTTTTGCAGTAAACACAACGGACGAAGTAGCTTTCGGGTGTGAAAATCTTGCCTTTTCCACGGAGCGGATAAATCAGAACGTGGACGCCGCATTCTCCCGAATGAATATTGACGCACTGCGAGATCGGAGTTTATTTGGGTTATCCAGCGGCGAAAAACAGCGGCTGGCAGTTGCTTCTATCTATGCAATGGATACCGACGTCATTGTTTTGGACGAACCGACGGCAAACCTTGATGGAGAAACAATACAAAATCTCCGTGAGCTTTTATTTACACTAAAAGCCGAGGGGAAAACTCTCATTATTTCTGAACACCGCCTTTCCTGGCTTGGAGGAATTGCCGACCGATATGTATATATGCGCAAAGGGAGAGTTGAAAAAATATGGGGTGCGGCGGAGGCTGCTTGCCTTTCGCCCGATGTGCTGCAAGAATACGGCTTACGCAGCATACAAAATGTGCTTTTTCCTACAAGGAAAACTCCTGCGAGGTCTGATGCAAACGAGCTGACGTGTCAAAACCTCTGTATTTGCTACGGAAAGCAGGAAATTATCCATAATTTGAATTTTTGCTTTACATGGGGCGAAGAAGGTCGGATTATTGGAATTGTCGGTGCAAACGGTTCCGGGAAAACAACATTTTCTAAAGTGCTGTGCGGACTTATGGCACCGCGAACTGGGACAATTCATCTGAACGGCAAAAAAATGACCGATAGAGAGCTGCTGAAAAAAGCATACTTTGTTATGCAGGACGCAGATTATCAGCTTTTTACGGAAAGCGTTACCCATGAAATGGAATTGGCGGCACGAAAAAATAAGCAAAAAAACGTTCGAGCTTCAAAAGAGGAAACAACAAACATTCTTGACAGGTTCGGCTTGGCCGAATATTCCGAAAGACACCCGCTATCTTTGTCCGGCGGACAAAAGCAGCGGGTCACGATTGCTGCGTCCATCGCTGCAAAATCGGATATTCTTGTTTTGGACGAGCCGACGAGTGGACTTGACGGACGGAATATGCTCCGTCTAAAGAATATTCTGCGTGAACTGAAAGAACAGGGAAAGCTGATTTTCATTGTAACCCATGACGCAGAATTTCTTGAAGGATTAACAGATGAATTACTGACTATTTCAAATAAGGAGGAAAACATGGACAAAAGAGAAAAACAGCAATCGCCTTTAAGGGGTATTTTGCAGTTTGCCAGTCAGAGGAAAGGACTTTTGAGGATTTCCGTTGTCCTTTCTGTTCTGTCCTCTGCGTTTGGTATGGTTCCATACGCTGCTGTAGCTGTGTTGCTTGGGAAAGCGTTAGACAATGCTTTGACCATAGAATTGGCAGTCAGCTTGACCTTGGTGGCTTTAGCAGGATATTTTCTAAAACATTTTCTATATTCAAAATCAACCCTATGCTCCCACAAGGCAGCGTATGAAATCATACAGAATATCCGCTGTGCAATTATGCGGAAGATGTCAAAAATGTCTATGGGGACAATACAGGAAAAATCTTCCGGCGAATTTAAGCAATTAGTCATTGATGATACGGAACGACTTGAAGGACAGATTGCTCATGCCATTCCCGAAATGACAGCAAGTATTCTCATTCCGATTTTTGTGTTTGCCTATCTGCTTTTTGTGGATTGGCGTATGGCGCTTGCTTCTCTTGCTTCGGCTGTTTTGGGAAATGTTATCTATTATAGCATGATGATAGGGCGCAGCGAGAGGATGAAAGAATATATGTCCGCGAATGGAGATATGAACGCAACCATTGTTGAGTATGTAAATGGTATGGAAGTTATCCGTATGTTCAATCAGACTGCTTCTTCGATGGGACGGTTTAAGGGAGCAGTATTGAAAGTGCGAGATATTACTACCGCATGGTATAAGCACTGCTATCCTTTTATGAGTATCAGTCAGGTTGTTATGCCCTCAACGATTGCATTTGTTTTGCCCGTCGGCGTTGTACTTCTTTCGGGTGGTACTACGACATTAAACGAGGTTATTTTATGTATTCTTCTCTCTATGGGGCTTGTTGGCTCTTTACAGGCAATGATTGAGTTTTGGCATGACATTGCCGCAATTTATGAGATACAGCCCCGTATTCTGGCACTTTTAGAAGCAAAGGAGTTGCCCGAGCCGATAGAAGCACAACACAGTAGCGGCAATGATGTGGAGCTGAAAGATGTTCATTTCAGCTACGGAGCAATCGAGGTTATCCATGGCGTTTCCTTTACGGCAAAGGCTGGGACAGTCACAGCGTTGGTAGGTCCGTCCGGTTCGGGGAAATCAACTCTGGCAAAACTCATTGCCCGCTTTTGGGACGTGAGCGCGGGTGCGGTAAATGTGGGCGGCGCGGATATTCGCAATCTTCCGTTATCCGAGCTTTCCGAAAAAATCAGTTATGTTTCACAGGATAATTTTCTGTTCAATATGAGCCTGAGGGACAATATCCGAATCGGTAAGCCGGATGCTACGGATGCAGAAGTAGAACGGGCTGCGTCACTGGCGAGATGTGATGACTTTATTGCCCGCTTCCCTAAGGGTTATGATACCAACGCCGGGGATGCAGGTGCCCGCCTTTCGGGAGGGGAACGGCAGCGTTTGGCGATTGCAAGGGCAATTCTAAAGGACGCTCCGATTATTATTCTTGATGAAGCTACGGCGTTTACCGACCCAGAGAATGAAGATAAATTACAGCAGTCCATTGACTATTTGACAAAAGGGAAAACGCTGATTGTGATTGCACACCGCCTGTCCACTATCATGTACGCAGATAAAATTTTAGTGTTGGAGGATGGTGCGATTTCAGCGGAAGGAACCCATGAGCAGCTATTATCTTCTTCACAGACCTATTTGGATATGTGGAAAGCCCATATATCGGCAATGGATTGGAGTATGAACAAGGAGGTGGAAATATTATGCTGAAAGTAATTAAACGAGTATTGCGTTTGAGTGGTGATTTGTCAAAGCGTATCTATGCGAGTTTTGTATTCAGCTTTATAGACTCAATTATGGCAATGTTCCCTGTCGGGGATGTGTTCTATACCCTCACAAAAATACAGAACAACAAAGCATTTGCAGGGAATGACTGGCTTGTAATTTTTGGCATACTGATAATCTCTCTTGTTGTCCGCATGGTGTTCAAATACTTAGTGTATAGTTTTCAAAGCACAGCGGGATTTGAGTTTGTTTCCAGAGAGCGAATTACTTTAGGAGATAAGCTGCGTAATGTGGGTATGGGTTTTTTCCATGAGCGAAATATGGGGGACATTACAACAACAGTTACAACTGACCTTAATTTTTTGGAAAACTACTCCATGCACATTCTTGACCGTGTAGCAACCGGAATGGTAAACATGGTGGTGATCAGCATATTCATTCTGATGTTTGACTGGCGGCTTGGTGTGATTTTTATTTTAGGTGTTCTCTGCTCGTTCCTGATTTATGGGCGTATGCAGGAAAAGGGAGAAGAACTGACTGCAAAACAGCGGCAGGTACAGGCTGCTTCTGTTGAGGCTACGTTGGAATATGTGCAGGGAATATCCGTCATTAAATCATTCAATATGGCAGAGAAAAATTTAAGTGGCATTGAAAATGCTTATGAAAAAAGTATGGAAGCGTCTTACGCTCTTGAACGGGATTTCGCACCTATGAATGTGGCATATTCTATGGTTTTCCGTGTAGCTGCCTGCGCTATCATATTAGTATCACAGATTTTCGCTTTAGGCGGGGAACTGGATTTTTCAAGCCTTGCAGTTATCCTCATTGCTTCATTCTCTATTTTCAATTCTGTAGAGGTAATGGGGCAAATGACCGCCATGATACGCTCCATGGAAGCAAGCCTTGACCGTGTGGAACGGATTAAGGGAGAAAAGAATATTGATGACGGGGGCGGGGATATTTCCTTAAAAAGTTATGATATTGTCTTTGATCATGTTAGCTTCTCCTACGAACAGGGAACGAAAATTCTTGATGATGTCAGCTTTACCATTCCGCAGGGAGGAATGACCGCCATAGTCGGGCCTTCCGGCGGTGGAAAGACAACGATTACCCGTCTGATCTCCCGCTTTTGGGATATTCAAGGCGGTAGCATTACCATAGGTGGCAAAGATGTTCGGGAATTTACATCTGACAGCCTTTTGAAAAATATGAGCATGGTATTCCAAAATGTCTATTTATTCAAAGATACCATTGAAAACAATATTAAGTTTGGTTGCCCGGAAGCAAGCCATGAGCAGGTTGTAGAAGCAGCTAAAAAGGCACGCTGCCATGACTTTATTTCCTTATTGCCAGAAGGCTACAATACCATGATTGGAGAGGGCGGTTCTACTCTGTCCGGCGGTGAAAAACAGAGAATATCCATTGCCCGCGCCATGCTGAAAAATGCCCCTATCGTCCTTTTGGACGAGGCCACCGCAAGCGTTGATCCCGAAAATGAAGTGTATTTGCAGCAGGCAATCAGCACTTTAGTAAAAGATAAGACACTGATTGTAATTGCACACCGCCTGTCTACCATTCGGGACGCAGAGCAGATTTTAGTCATCGACAACGGGAAACTTGTTCAGCATGGAAAGCATGACGAGCTTGTTTTACAGGAGGGTATTTATCAGAAATACTGGAATACTCGCCAGAACGCAAAGGCATGGAAAGTAGCACAGTAGATTATGATCCTCAATTCGTTAATCTGAAAGATTTTGCGAGCACCAATCCATGAGAAAAAAGTAACGGTGGGTAAGGATCGTCCCTTGCCCTCCATTTTCCTGCACAAAAGTACAATTGCCTAAACCTTATCTAAGAAACAGGGATGAACTATCATATGCGAGTATATTTCGACAGGAGGTGTATCTAACGCGGCACGATACCGCGGGAAAAATACATTTCTACAAATGACAATTTTAATTTTGGAAATCCGCTGCAACGTTTATGTTTTGCAGCAACTTTTCCGCGTTCCTAAGATTGTCACCTTTTTGCTTTTGGTTATCGCACCGTCCAGCAGCAGCCCTTATATTTTATACGCTTTTGCTCTGCTTCAAGGCACCCATGCGGGCTTTCATGTCCGTATGGGTGCCTTTTGTCATGTGCAGAAACTCCTTGCTGCGTGTTGCCGTTCCCCACCGTGCTTCCTGCCCCTTTGCTCCCACAAAATTAGCAGCATGTATGGTGTGCGGATACCTCTTAACATAATCTTTCATATTTTTGAGGGAAATCATCGCTTGGAGTTGGCAAAATCCGCTTTTTGAGTGGTGTGGGTAGTGAAAGGGGAAATACACCTATCACCCGCTTTCGCGGTTGCGAAAGGAGGTGAATACCTTGAACGAACCTTATCGCACCCAGTTTGAAGTACGTTGTGCTTTTAACGGATTTTGCAAAAAGGTGTTAAGATGCGAGGCAAGCAACGCATGGCGCGACGTTAGAAACAGGCAGCTACGGGAGATTTCTTTTCCAACTTGTCGCCGGAGGAAGAAGCGCAGCTTTACACGACAGACACTTATACGTTTGATGAAGCTGATAAATCCTTTTTTGTTGCCGGAAAGAGCTTTACCGCAAAGCAACTTGCCGACGCACTACATACGCTACCGGAAGAAAAGCGCAAAGCGGTACTGCTGTACTACTTCTTTGACATGACGGACGCGCAGATAGCGCAGCACTTGAATATTCCGAGAAGCACAGTATCTATGCTTTCACGTATGCAGGCAAAGGGTTTGTCTGCCGGATATAACGGGGAGGCCGTCTTCAGGGGGCTTGACTTAAAAATCCCTGAAGGCAGCATAACCACCTTGATAGGCTCCAACGGCTCTGGGAAATCCACCATACTGAAGACACTGTGCCGGATCATTTCCCCGGATTCCGGCGCAGTATACCTTGATGGCGAAGCGATCCACGAAATGCCGACAAAGCGTGTTGCCCAGAGACTTGCGCTGCTGCCACAGGGAGCGCAAGCCCCTGCCGGCATCACAGTCGGCGACCTTGTGGAATACGGGCGTTTTCCTTACAGGTCGGCGCTAAGCGGTCTCGGCGAAAAGGATCGGGAGATCATTCAGTGGGCTCTTGCCAGTACAGGCATGAGTTCCCTTGAACATAGAGAAATGGAGAGGCTTTCGGGAGGTCAACAACAGCGGGCATGGATCGCCATGGCGTTGGCGCAGAAAACCGGATTGCTGTTTCTGGATGAACCCACGACCTATTTGGACATCTCGCACCAACTGGATATATTGTACCTTCTGCGCCGCCTCAACCGGGAAAATGGTGTTACCATCGTAATGGTTCTTCATGATTTAAATCATGCCATCATGTTTTCCGACTATTTGGTGGCGATCAAAGACGGGATACTACACAGCGCCGGTACGCCGCAAGAGGTTATTACCCCGCAGGCGTTGCGGGAAATCTTTGATGTAGAAGCGGAGGTCATTACACATCCGGTATTAAACGTTCCGGTATGCCTCCCCTTCAGGATAACGGAGCAGAACAAAAAAACAGGAGGTTCAAACACATGAAAAAAGGTTTGCGATCAGTGCTGTTCTCCGTGCTGGTGGGTGCGCTGCTGCTGGGCGCCGGATGCGGCAAATCGGGAGACATCTATACAGCGGGCGTTTATACGGCTTCCGCTGAAGGTTATTCCGGTCCGGTTACCGTAGAGGTAGAGTTTGACGGGAGCAGCATATTGTCTGTACATGTCCTATCTCACAGCGAAACAGTAAATATCTCAGACCGCGCAATAGATGAGATCCCTTCCCAAATCGTGGAGGCGCAGACCTGGGATGTGGATGCCGTTTCATCTGCAACATTTACCAGCGATGCCATTCGTGAAGCGGTCAGAGATTGCCTCGCGCAGGCGGCACTCCGATGAACCATTTGCGTTGCAAAGGATATTTTGCGGTGATAGAATGGGTAGGATGACAGGCAAGTCAAAAAATCAGCCATAGCTGCTGTTTTAAGTGCTTTTCCAGCGAAGTGCCGCAGGTATTTCGCTGGAGATTCCATATATGGCTGTATGAACTCCCTTCTATGCGCAAAAGAAAATCGCGACTTCTCCGGGCAGGGGTATATATTTTAAGAAAGGAACACGGAATATGAGCAAACAGAAAAAAACAAAGCAGCCGTCGGTGCTGGGCAGGCTGCTGGCATATGCCGGAGGGCATAAGTGGCTGTCCGTCTTGGGCTGCGGGCTGTCCGGCGTTTCGGCGGCGGCCGGCATTTTCCCGTTCGTCTTTGTCTGGTACGCGGCCCGTGGCATTTTAACGCCGGGAGGCGGCGTTCCGGCAGGGCTTGCCCGCTACGGCTGGTACGCGCTGGCGGCGGCACTTCTGAGCGCGGCGATCTATTTCGCCGGGCTTATGTGTACACACCTTGCGGCCTTCCGGGTGGCGACGAATATGCGAAAGGCGGCGGTCGCCCATCTCATTGACCTGCCGCTGGGGTACTTTAACGCCAACCTCACGGGGCGGCTGCGCAAGCAGATCGACGACAACGCAGCGCTGACAGAAACGCTCCTTGCCCACACCATCCCCGACGCGGTGGGCGGGATCGTAACGCCGATACTGGCGGTGGTACTGCTCTTCGTCTTTGACTGGCGCATGGGGCTTGCCTGCCTGATCCCCATGATTATCGGGCTTGTCTGCCTGATGAGCATGATGACCGGGAGAGGCATGAAGTTCTTTGAGGAATACCAGCGGGCAGGAGAGCGCATTTCCGCCGAGGCCACAGAGTATGTCCGGGGCATCCCGGTGGTGAAGGTATTCCAGCAGACGGTTTACTCCTTCAAGAGCTTTCATGCCGCCATCCTCAGCTACCGCGACCTTGCCAGCGGCTACGCCATGATGTGCCGTATGCCCTACACCCTGTTTACGGTGGTTCTGAACGCCATGTTCCTGCTTCTCATGCCCTTGGGAATGGTTCTCATCGGCGGCGCGGCAGACGGCTGGGCAGTGCTGGCCGATCTGGTGTTTTACATCTTCTTCGCGCCCCAGTTGGCCTTTATGATGGAGCGGCTGATGTACGCGGTCAACGCACAGATGGAGGCCGCCGAGGCAGTGAACAAGCTGGAGGCCATATTGAGAGAGTCGCCCCTTCCCGAGCCTGCGGCGGAAGCCCGCGGACAGCGGCATTTCCTTTGAAAACGTCACCTTTTCCTATGACGGCGCGGACAGGCATGCGCTGACGAATGTGAGCTTCCACCTGCCGCAGGGGGAGGCGTGGGCACTGGTGGGCCCCTCCGGCGGCGGCAAGACCACCATCGCCCGGCTGATCCCGCGCTTTTTCGATGTGCAGGCAGGGGCGGTGCTCCTGGGCGGACGGGATGTGCGCAGCATCCCCACCGCGGAGCTGATGGAGCAGATCTCCTTCGTCTTTCAGGAGGTGAGGCTCTTCAAGAAGAGCATCCGCGACAACATCCGCGCCGCCCGGCCGGACGCCACCGAGG
>ERZ857775.3754-NODE-3754-length-11890-cov-4.293452_pt1 | contig 11890 bp, 10 predicted proteins | sample MGYA00519698_ERZ857775 | MGnify/ENA primary metagenome ERZ857775 (study PRJEB31778, sample SAMEA3449363) | human gut metagenome | biome: human gut; feature: human-associated habitat; material: faeces | place: United Kingdom | collected 2010/2012 ...
TGCGCCGCTTGTTCGTGGTGTGGGACACCACCGACGCCCCGGAGGAGATCCCCGAAGATTACGAGTACAAGTTCATCGACTTCGTGAACCCGGAGATCCTCGCGGTGTCCGAGGAGGAGGAGACCGCCTACGAGGGCTGCCTGTCCTTCCCCGGCCACAACGGCGCTGTGACCCGCCCGGAGGCCGTCAAGGTCCGCGCACAGGATCGTAACGGCAACTGGTTCGAGCTGGAGGCCGAAGGTCTGCTGGCCCGCTGCATCCAGCACGAGAATGACCATCTGGACGGCATCACCATCATGCAGTCCAGCGAGTATTTCTATGAGGACACCGAAGAGGGCAAGAAGGCTGCCCGCGAAGCGAAAGGAAACAAGTAATGCGCATTTTGTTCATGGGGACCCCGGATATCGCTGCCGAGTGCCTGAAAGCCCTCTATGCCGCCGGGCATGAGATCTGCGGCGTGTATACCCGCCGGGATAAGCCGGTGGGCCGCAGGCAGATCCTCACCGCGCCGCCGGTCAAGGAAGTGGCCTTGGAGCACGGCACCCCGGTCTTCCAGCCCCGCACCCTGCGGGACGGCAGCGAGGACGCCAACATTCAGGCCCTTGCGCCGGAACTGATCGTGGTGGTGGCCTATGGCTGCATCCTGCCGAGATCGGTGCTGGAAGCACCCAAGTACGGCTGCATCAACCTGCACGTTTCGCTGCTGCCCAAGTACCGCGGCAGCGCCCCGGTGCAGTGGGCCGTGCTGAACGGCGATGCCGAGACCGGCGTCTCCATCATGCAGATGGATGAAGGGCTGGACACCGGCGATGTCCTCGTCTGCGAGAAGGTGGCCATCGACCCCGAAGAGACCAGCGGTGAGCTGTTCGACCGGGTGACGGCTGCCGGTGCCCGCGTTCTGTGCGAGACCATTCCCCAGATCGCGGCAGGGACGCTGAAGCCCCAGCCGCAGGATCACGCAAACGCCACCCTCGCGCCCATGCTCGATAAGGAGCTGGCTGAGTTCCGCCTGACCGACAGCGCCGCCCACATCCACAACTGGGTGCGGGGCATGAATCCGTGGCCGATGGCATGGTTCACGACCGGCGGCAAGAAGGTCAAGGTGACGGAGTGCCGCGCCGTGGCTTCCAACGGGGAAGCCCCCGGCACTGTGCTGGCCACCAAGCCCCTGACCGTGGCGTGCGCGGATGGGGCCATCCAACTGCTGCATGTGGTGCCGGAAGGCAAAAAGCCCATGGACGGCACCTCGTTCGCAGCGGGTCTGCGGCTCAAAGCGGGGGATACCCTGTGAGCGGGCCGAACCCCCGCGCGGCGGCAGTTTCGGCGCTGGTGCGGCAGGAGCAGGACGGGTTCTCAAACCTCGTTCTGGATGCCGAGCTCAAGCGGCAGAAGCTGGAAGGCCGCGACAAAGCTTTTGCCAGCGCGATCTTTTACACCGTGCTGGAACACCGGGGCACGCTGGACTATATCCTAGCGCAGTTCCTGCCCAAGGGCCTTGCCAAACTGGATGCGCCGGTCCGGGAGATCCTGCGTTCGGCGCTGGCACAGGCCCGCTATATGCAGGTGCCGGTGTCGGCGGCGGTCAACGAGGCCGTTAAGCTGACCCGCGCCTTCAAAAAATCCAGCGCGTCGGGGCTGGTCAATGCGGTGCTGCGCCGCGCGTGTGTCTACGACCTGAGCAAGGCCCGGTTCCAAAATGAGACCGAACGGCTCATGGTGCTGGGTTCGGCAGGGCAGGACGTGGCGGAGTTTCTCCGCAGCCGCTACCCGGACGAAGCGCTGGGCATCCTGACCTACGCGGCAGACGGCGGCAGAACGAGCCTCCGGGCGAACCCCCTCAAGGCCGATGTGCCCACCCTCTGCGAAAAGCTGAACGTGCTGGGCGCTGCGGCCCAGCCGGGCGTCGTGCCGGGCAGCGTCCTCGCAAAATTTGAGGGCAGCCCCGCCGACAACGACCTGTTCCGGGCGGGGTGCTACCACGTGGAAGGTCAGGCCAGCCAGTTGGCCGCCCTCTGCGTGGAGGCAAAGCCCGGCGAAACAGTGCTGGATCTCTGCGCGGCTCCCGGCGGCAAGACCATCCTGCTGGCCGAGGAGATGCAGGGTACCGGCAGGCTCATCAGCTGCGACGCGGCGGAAAACCGCGTCCGGCTTATTCGGACGGCGGTGGAGCGGATGGGCTTTGCAAACGTCGAAGCCCTTTGCAACGACGCGACGAGACCGAATCCGAAGCTCCCCGCAGCGGACCGCATCTTGGTGGATGCCCCCTGCAGCGGCCTCGGCATTCTGGCAAAAAAGCCGGATATCCGTTACAAAACCCTGCCGAAAGACCGCCACGATGAATTATTGGCCACCCAGTCGGCCATTCTGGATACAGCCGCCGCCCACCTGAAAGAGGGCGGGCGTCTGGTCTACTCCACCTGCACCATCGACCCTGCCGAGAACGAAGAGCAGGTGCGGGCCTTCGTGGGCCGACACCCGGAGTTCCGGGTGGTGACGCCGGACGTCCGCTTCCCGGCCGGGATGACGGTGGGGGACTGGGGTGCGCTTTCCGTCCCCACCCGCACCGGCATGGACGGCTTTTTCCTCTGCGCGATGCAGAAACGTGATTCCTGACAAAAGGAGATTTTCATGGAGACTAAACGCTGTATATCCTCCCTGACGCTGGAACAGCTGACAGCGGAGCTGAAAGCGATGGGCCAGCCCGGCTTCCGGGCGAAGCAGATCTTCCACTGGGTCCACCAGAAGCTCGTGACCGACTTTTCGGCCATGACCGACCAGCCCAAAGCCCTGCTGGCAAAGCTCGAGGAGGCATTTTACATCGCCGCGCCCATCATCGAGCGGCGGCAGGAGGCCAAGGACGGCACCGTGAAGTACCTGCTGCGGATGGCCGACGGCAACTGCATCGAGACCGTCGTCATGCGCTACCACTACGGCAACACGGTCTGCGTCTCCACGCAGGTGGGCTGCCGGATGGGCTGCCGCTTCTGCGCCTCCACCCAGGCAGGCCGGGTGCGCAACCTGGAAGCCGGTGAGATCTGCTCTGAGATCTATACCGCCCAGAAGGACATCGGGGAGCGCATCTCCCACATCGTGCTGATGGGCATCGGGGAGCCGCTGGATAATTTCGACGAAGTCATGCGCTTTCTCGAGAACATCTCGTCCCCCGAGGGCGTGAACATCGGGATGCGGAACATCAGCCTCTCCACCTGCGGCCTCGTGCCGAAGATCGACCAGCTGGCCGAGAAGAAGCTCCAGCTCACCCTCTCCGTCTCTCTCCACGCCCCCAACAACGACATCCGCAGCGGCATGATGCCCGTGAACGACGCCTACCCTGTGGAGGTGCTGATGCAGGCCGTGCGCCGGTATCAGGAGACGACGGGCCGGAGAGTGAGCTTCGAGTACTCCATGGTGCGGGGCGTCAACGACTCCGACGCCTGCGCCAAGCAGCTGGCCGACCTCATCCGGGGGATGGGCGCTCACGTCAACCTCATCCCCATCAACCCGGTGGACGGCAGCCCTTATTCGGCTACCGACGCCGCCAACGTCCGGCGCTTCCAGCAGAAGCTGGAAAGCCTCGGCGTCAACGCCACCGTCCGCCGCCGTCTGGGCAGCGAGATCAGCGCCGCCTGCGGCCAGCTCCGCCGCGACGAGATGAACGGCAAAGTTTGAGAAGGAGAATCCTATGAAACTTGCAGGAAAAACAGACGTCGGCAGCGTCCGCCCCGAGAATCAGGATGACTACCGGGCAGGGGAGCTGAACAGCGACGCGGCCTGGGGCCTCGTGTGCGACGGCATGGGCGGTGCGCGGGGAGGCCGTGAGGCTTCCATGAGCGCCTGCGACGTCATCGAGCACAGCTTCCATGAGCAGTACGCCCAGTGTCTGCCCGGCGACGAGGAAAAGTTTTTGAAGCGGGCGCTCACGGGCGCCAACCGCTTCGTCTTCCAGAAAGCCTCCCGGGAGGAGGAGCTGGCGGGCATGGGCACCACGGCGGTCTGCGCCCTCGTGCGGGGCGGCAACGCCTTTATCTGCCACGCAGGCGACTCCCGGGCCTACCTCGTCCGGGACGGTAAGCTCACCCAGCTCACCCACGACCACTCCTACGTGCAGGAGCTGGTGGACTGCGGCACCATCACCGCCGAGGAAGCCGAGCATCACCCCCAGAAGAACATCATCACCCGGGCGCTGGGCGTGGACTACCGCCTCGACCCCGAGTTCACCAGCGTGCCGGTGCAGAAGGGCGATATGATCCTGCTCTGCACCGACGGCCTCACCAACGTCCTGCCCAAAGAAAAGATCGAAGAGATCTTCACGAAGGGCGGGTTCTACGACATCCCCGACCGGCTGGTGGACGCCGCCAACGCGGGCGGCGGCCCCGACAACATCACCGCGCTGCTGCTGGGCGTGGAGCCGCTGGAGGTGAAGCATGGATAATCTCATCGGCAAGACGCTGGACGGGCTCTACACCATTCAGGAGCTCATCGGCGCAGGCGGCATGGCCAACGTCTACAAGGCCGTGGTCTCTGCCCCCGGCGGGCCTGTGCCGGAAGGCACGGTGGTGGCCGTCAAGGTGCTGCGTCAGGAGCTGATGCATGACGCCGACCTCGTCCGCCGCTTCAAGAACGAGTCCAAGGCCATCTCCCTGCTCAACCACCCCAACATCGTCAAGGTCTACGACGTCTCTGTCAGCGAAAACTTACAGTATATCGTTATGGAGTGCGTGGAGGGCATGACCCTCCGGGAGTACCTCAACGAGCGGGGCGGCAAGATCACCAGCCGGGAGACCGTCCACTTCATCGCCCAGATCCTCCGCGCCCTCGACCACGCCCACCGCAACGGCGTCGTCCACCGGGACATCAAGCCCCAGAACATCATGCTGCTGGACAACGGCCAGCTGCGGATGATGGACTTTGGCATCGCCCGTATCTCCCGGGCCGAGAACCAGATACAGAACGGCAAAAAGGCCATGGGCAGCGTCCACTACATCAGCCCCGAACAGGCGAAAGGGGAGGAGACCGACCCCAAGAGCGACATCTACTCCGTGGGCGTCATGATGTACGAGATGCTCTCGGGCAGGCTGCCCTTCGACGCCGACGACATGGTGGAGGTGGCCCGCAAGCAGATACGGGACACCCCGAAGCCGCTGGCAGAGCTTGCCCCGGACGTGCCGCTGGGCCTCGTGCAAATCACGGAACGCGCCATGGCGAAGCTGCCGGTCAACCGGTATTCCAGCGCCGCAGAGATGCTGGAAGCGCTGGACGCCTACGTGCAGGACCCCTCCGTCACGTTCCAGTATCAATATGTAAAGGAAGAACCTGAAAAGGTGGTGAATGACCCCATGCCGCAGAAACGCAGCATCCGCAGACCCCCGGAGAAACCGGCGGCGAATCCCGCCCGCCCCAAGGCCGGGGCGAAAAAGAAGAAGCGCAGCGCCTTTATGCCGGTGCTGCTGGGCATCACGACGGCCTTTGCGCTGGCCTGTGCGGCCCTGTGCTGGACCATCCTGAACGATTCCAGCAACATCATGACCAAAAGCGACGACATCGTGCTGAGCGATTTCAGCGGCATGACGCAGGACGAGGTGAACGCCTCTGAGCAGGTGGCCTCCGGTCAGGTGGTCGTCAACTGGGAAGAGGAGTACAACAACGACTACGCCGCAGGCTATGTCTACAAGCAGTCGCCGGTGGCGGGCCGCACCGTCCGCGAGGGCCAGAGCGTGACCCTCACCGTCAGCCTCGGCATCCACTACGTCACCGTCCCCGATCTGACCAACTACGTGCAGGCCGACGGCGAACAGCAGCTGAAGGACCTGGGCGTGTCGGTGCTGGTCACTCAGGCCGTGGATGAGTCGGTGGCCGCAGGCTCCATCATCCGCACCGACCCGGCCGCCGGCAGTCAGGTGGCCGCCGGGACTACGGTGGTCGTCTATGTCAGCCGCCCGCAGGTGAGCACCACCACCAAAGTCCCCAGCCTCATCGGCATGAACGTGAACGACGCCCGTACCCTGCTGGTGCAGCGGAAACTGGGTCTGGGCAGCCAGACGGAGCAGTACAGCGACCAGCCCGTGGGCAGCATCATCAGCCAGAACCCCGGCGAGGGCGCATCGGCCAAGCTGAACACCCGGGTCAGCGTCGTGGTCAGCGCAGGCCCTGAGCCTGCACCGGAACCCGAAGCACCCAGCGAGAGCACCGCCAGCAGCGACGGCTCCGGCGGCTGGTTGGGCGGCCTCTTCGGGGGCAGCAGCTCTTCCAGCGAGAGCACCGGCGCCAGCTCGTCTTCTTCCACCGGCGGCGGTCTCAGCGACTGGTGGACGTCCTGGCTGGGCTAAAGGAGAAGGTATGACAGGTTATATCACAAAAGGCATCGGCGGATTTTATTACGTTAAGACGTCGGAAGGCATCGTGGAGTGCAAGCCCCGGGGCATCTTCCGCAAGCAGAAGATCACCCCCGTGGCGGGCGACGTGGTGACGCTGGAGACCGAGAACGGCGCGGCGGTCATCGCGGGCATCGCGCCCCGGCGGAACGTCTTCGTCCGCCCGCCCATGGCGAACCTCGACGTGCTGTTCCTCGTGGCAAGCACCACACAGCCCACCCCCAGCACCCTCGTGCTGGATAAGCTCTCGGCCATCGCGGTGGACAAGGGCGTCCAGCCCGTCATCGTCTGCACCAAAAGCGACCTCGCCGAGGCGGAGTTTCTGCGCAGCGCCTACGAAAAATCGACCCTGCCCTTCATCCGCATCGACTACGCCACCGGCGAGGGTCTGGACGACATCAAGCACTGGATCAATGGCCGTCTCTGCGCCTTCTGCGGCAACTCCGGTGTGGGCAAATCCACCCTGCTGAACGCCCTCCTGCCCGACGTGGAGCGTCAGACCGCCGCCATCAGCCAGAAGCTGGGCCGTGGCCGTCACACCACCCGCGAGGTGACCATCTTTGAAGCCTTCGGGGGCCGCATCGCCGACACCCCGGGCTTCGCCAGCCTCGAGGCCAGCCGGGCGGGCTTCATCCCGAAAGAGGGTCTGGAACACGCCTTCCCGGAATTCGGGCCTTACCTCGGCGCGTGCCAGTTCACCGGCTGCTCCCACCGCTCCGAGAAGGGCTGCGCCGTCCGCGCCGCCCTCGCGGAAGGCAAGCTCTCCCAGACCCGGTACGACAGCTACTGCGCCATGTACGATGAGGTCAAGGATGTGAAGGAGTGGCAGTACCCTCTCAGCCGCTGACGGAGAGGGCAGCCCTGTAAACTTTCTGCACAGCGCTTGACTTTTGCGGGGAATCGCATATACTAAAGATGGGATTGTGAGAAGATTCCATTGGTTTCACTAAAAAAGAAAAGCCCCCAAGGAGTTGCCGCTCCCAGGGGGCTTTCCATTTAGTCGGGCTTACGGTCCTTGTCGAGTCTGTCAAGCCACTTGCAGATATAATGTGAAATTATATTTGCCACGGCAGACTCCAGGATTGTGAGAATATGGATCATTGGTTTCACCTCCCTTCCCAAGTAAGATGGGCGGGATGAACCGCAGAACCAGTATACCATAAACATCGACAAAAAGATACAGAAAATGCCAAGAGAAGAGTGCTTGTAAACTTTCTGCACAGCGCTTGACTTTTGCGGGGAAGAGCATATAATAAAAACAGAAAGTGTAATAGGTAGTCCATTGGTTTCATCCCAATGGAAAAGCCCCCAAGGAGTTGCGACCTCCCCGGGGGCTTTCCTTTTTAGGCTTTGCGGTTCTCTTTGTTACCTGTCAAGCCATTTGCAAATGAAGTGCGATACGACATTTGCTGCGACAGATACTAAAAGTGTAAGGATGTAGTCCATGATTTCACCCCCTCTCCCGTAAGATAGCGGGGATGAACCGCAGAACCAGTATATCATAAACATCGACAAAAAGATACAGAAAAAGACACTGTGTTATCATACTTCCCAGAAAGAAGGAATCCCATGTCCCGCTGTGTTATCATTTCCGCCTGCCCGGTCAGCGCCTCGCTGGCGTCGGCCCTGCGGCCCGGCGACACCATCATTGCCTGCGACGCGGGCTACCGCAACTGTGCGCCGCTCCACTGCCGCCCCGACATCATCGTGGGCGACTTCGACACCGCGCCCTGCCCGGCGCAGGAGGGCGACGACACCATCATCCTGCCCCACGTCAAGGACGACACCGACACCGAGTACGCGGCAAAGCTGGCCTCCGAGAAGGGCTTCGACGAGGCGCTGCTGCTGGGTGTGCTGGGCGGCAGACGCCTCGAGCATACGCTGGCCAACCTCTGCACCGGCCTCGGCCTCGAACAGCGGGGCGTCCGCGCCACGCTTCTGGACGAGCGCAGCCGCATCACCTTCGTGATGCCCGGCGAGACCCGCCGCTACCCGAAGGGCGAATACTTCTACCTCTCCGTCTTCCCGATGGAGGGCAGGGCAGAGGGGGTCTCGGAGCGGGGCTCCTTCTACGAGCTGACCGACGCCGTCCTCACCGCAGGCTACCCCCTCGGCGTCAGCAACGAGTATGCCGAGGGCTCCGACTGCATCACCATCTCCACCCAAAAGGGCGCGCTGGTGGTGGTGGAGACGGTGCCGGACGGGCCGATCCTGAGCTGAACCGGAACATTCCGGGCGCGGGACGCCTATAATGGCGTATCAAGCGACGAAAGGTGGTCGGCTCTATGCAGGTGGTCGTTCTCAAAAGCCCCAAGTGCCTGAGAGGCTTGCTCCGGAGGCTGTTCGGCATCCGGAAAGAAACGCAGGACTGAAAGAAATGGAAAGCCGCTGCGCGGCAGTTTCTGTAAACTTTCTGTGCAGCGCTTGACTTTTTGGGAAAAAGTGCATATAATAAAGACAATAAAAGTGGTAATCAAGCTAGTCATTTGACTCACCAAGAAGAAAACCCCCTCCCGGAGCTGCAACTCCGAAAGGGGGTCTTCTTTTTTAGTGCTTACGGCCCGTGAACCATCCGTCAAGCCACTTGCAGATGTAGTAAGATGCTACATTTGCTGCGACGGACAGCATAAAAGTGGTAATACTAGGCATTTGTCTCACCCCCTTCCCAATAAAATGGGCGGGCAAGGCCGCAAATCAATTATAACACACTTTTCGACAAAAAGATACAGAAAAAGATTCGGTCGCAGCCCTACCTGAGACTTTCCTCGATTTTTCGCGAAAAGCACCAAATAATTAACGCACTGTCGAGAAACACGAACTTTCAACCCCCCTCAAAACCCCAAAAAAGTATGTACTGTTCCGCTCCTTTCATTTGTGCTATGCTCAATGCATCAAACACAAACGAAAGGAGCTTTTATGCAGAAAAACATGACCGACCGCACCCCGGGCAGCTACGACGACTTCGTGGCCTACCTCGGCACGGTGCGCACCGAAGAGGAGCTGTTCTCCCGGCTGACCTACTGGTTCGCCGGGCAGGACCGCCCCGAGGACGTCCTCAGCCGCTCCGAGCTGGTGGAGGCGAGGGCGAAGGAGCTGGGCTTCTGGCAGGGCCTGACCTTCCGGATGGAGCGCTGGCTGGCCGACGGCAAGAGCGAGCTGGAAGCGGTGGGCCGGGAGGAGTTCCAGAGCCGCATCGCCGAGGACTATGCCGCCTACCGGGAAAAGGCCGACGCGGCCCGGGCGCGCTTCCGGGACCGCCGCCGCGCCGCGCCCCTCAGCTTCACCCCCGACTGCCTCGAGAACGTCCCCATCCAGAACGTGAGCTGGCTGGTGGATGGGCTGCTGCCCATGGGAGAGGTGTCGCTTCTGGGTGCCGACGGCGGCACCGGCAAGGGCATCTGGCAGGCCCAGCTCATTGCCTATGTCACGGCAGGCCGAACCTCCGGCTTCTTCCCCCAGCCGCCGGAGACGACCGGCAGCGTCCTCATCTTTTCTGGCGAGGACGACCCCGGCAAGGTGCTCAAAGCCCGCCTGACGGCGGCAGGGGCCGATATGAGCCGGGTGATGGTGGTCACCAGCGACGCCTACTTTGCCCGCACCGGCAGCCCGCTCTGCATCCCGGACACGAGCTTTGCAAAGTACGTGGGGAAGGCCGCGCCCGCCCTCGTCATCATCGACCCGCTGCAGAGCTTTCTGCCTGCGGGGGTGGAGATGGCCAGCCGCAACCAGATGCGCAGCGCCCTGCTGCCCCTCAAAGCCCTCTGCGCCAAACACGGCTGCGCGGCCCTCATCTCGATGCACACCAACAAGCGCGCCAACGTCTCGGGCCGCGCCCGTCTGGCCGACAGCTCCGACATCTGGGACATCGCCCGCAGCGTCCTCATGATGGGCCGCGACAAGAACAGCGAAAAGCTCTACCTCAGCCACGAGAAGAGCAGCTACTCCGCCCCGGCCCGCACGGCTCTGCTCCACATCGAGCAGGCGCAGGTGGAGGGCGTGAAGACAGCCGTGGCCGTCTTTGACAGCCGCACCGACAAGAAGGACGCCGACTTCGTGGAGGAGCGCCGCGTCCGCACCGCCCAGACCAAAGAGGATACCGCGCAGGCCATCCTCAACGTGCTGGCCGAGAGCAAGCTGGGGAGTATGCCCAGCACCCAGCTCCGGGCGGAGGTGATGAAGGAGATGGGGTGCAGCGAGCCGACCTATAAGCGGGCGTATGCGAACCTTGTGAAGACAAAAGAGATAACAAAGTATCAGTTGAGTCAGAAAGATGGAACACGCAGTTGGTTCACACGCCTTGATCACTGCGGTGGAACATCTGATACAGTGATAAATATATAGCATACGTACGCTTTATTTTCCCTCTGTATCAACTTGATACAATGACTTTACTGATACACTGACGCACTGTATCAATATGGACGCTCTGTATCACCTGATACACTGAAATTTTTGGCGAGTCATCGCGATAATAATGCCACTGTATCAGATAACCCGCCCCTCTCGGAGCAGCCGTATTTCCCGAAACCTGCGTGAATCGCCCCAAAACCTGCGCGAATGGCCGTTGCAGCTGCGGCGGGAGACGGGTTATAATGGAAGTGTCAAAAACACCACAGTGAACGGAGGATACGACCATGAAACTGAAAAAGCTCCTTGCCCTCGCCCTTGCGGGCGCGGTGCTGACGGCGTCTCTGACAGCCTGCACCCCGCTGGACGCAGCCGAGCTCGTGTATGATTCGATTTTCGGCGGCGGGTCGAGCAGCACCGGCAGCACCGGCTCGACGGCAGAGGACGCCGAAAACCGCGCAGTCGCGGTGGGCGTCGCCGACATCTTCAAGGGAAACTCCCAAAACGTCGAAGTCTCTTACAGCGTCCCCGAACTGACCAGCACCATCCGGCCCGCGTTCACCCCGGACTGGTTCCTGAAGACCCCAGAGGGAATCATCGACGGGCTGAACGAGAAATTCCCCATAGACGCCGGTCAGACGCTGAAAGGCTTCCTGCAAGACAGCCTGAAAGCCTACGAGCAGAGCAATTTCGTGAGCTTTGTTGCTTTCGACTCCACCGGGATGAGCGCCCTTCAGCAGGTAGAGCGGTTTTCCAGCGGTGCGCCGGTGGTCGGGGTGTACTATAAAGATGTGTCGCCCACGGTCAATACCAAGCTGCGTGTCGGCGTCCGCCATAAGATCGTCGAGGGCCGGGAATACTGCCTTGTGGTCATTGTCCGGGCCCGATGATGCGCTTGTAAACTTTCTGTGCAACGCTTGACTTTTGCGGGGAATCGCATATACTAAAGATAGTAAAGGCAATTACTGATTCATCGTCCCACGGAAAGAAAACCCCCTCCCGGAGCTGCAATCTCCGAAAGGGGGTTTCCTTATTTAGTGCTTACGGTCTTTGAACCAACCGTCAAGCCACTTGCAAACAAAGTGTGACACTACGTTTGCTGCGACGGAGGTCATAAAGGCAAAAATATGATTCATCGTTCCCACCTCCTTCCCAATAAAATGGGCGGAGTT
>ERZ857775.3764-NODE-3764-length-11860-cov-3.448115_pt1 | contig 11860 bp, 7 predicted proteins | sample MGYA00519698_ERZ857775 | MGnify/ENA primary metagenome ERZ857775 (study PRJEB31778, sample SAMEA3449363) | human gut metagenome | biome: human gut; feature: human-associated habitat; material: faeces | place: United Kingdom | collected 2010/2012 ...
GATGAAGCAGAAAATGGTGATCTCCAGGGGCGGCGGCAGCTCGATCCGCAGCTTCACCTGGATCCAGCTGGGCACGTAGAGCAGCAGAAGCGTGAGAATGCAGAAGAAGGCGCCCTCGTAGTTGGCCAGCATGATCTGCCGCACCAGCACCACCAGCACCAGAATCCGCAGGATGGAAAAGACGATGAAGGAGCTTTTGTGTTCCCGCAGCTCCCGCGCCATGGCCTCCTGAAATGCCTTTTTATACTGCTTCTTTTCTTTCTTTTTCCGGGATAAATACAAGTGTCTCTTCGATCACCTGATGAAGCCCCGTTGTTGTCTCGATCTTGCCGCCTTTGCGGATCTTCTCTGTGATTGCTTCTGCGATTTCTTCTGCATATGGCTCATCCGAATTTTCAATCAACATGCCGGTAAGCTCTTCTTTGGAAATATCCCGCAGTCTTTCTGCTGCGCTGATTCCCTTTTTCGGATTCATACGCAGATCTAAAGGTCCCTCTGCCTTGAATGTAAAACCACGATCCGGATTGTCAATCTGCATAGATGACACACCCAGATCTGCCAGTACGAAATCAAACTTTCCGGCCTCTTCTGCCACTTTATCGATATTAGCGAAATTCTCAAGCTTTACCGTCAGGATATCCGGCCCGAATCCTTTGTCTTCCAGTCGTTTCTTTGTCTTCGCCGATTCGATCGGGTCTACATCCAGACCATAGATATGCCCTTCTCCCTGCAGTTTTTCCAGCATCTTCGACGTATGACCGCCGTATCCCAATGTTGCATCCAATCCCTGCTGTCCCGGCTGAATATCAAAAAAGTCCAGAATCTCATTCACACAGATAGAAATATGCATCCCCGCCGGTGTTCCGCCTTTCTTTATGACTTTGGAAATGGTATCTGCATACTTTTCCGGATTCAGCTCTTTGTATTTTTCTTTATAATTTCTCGGATGTGTTCCGGAATACCGGACTCTCCGTTTATGTTTCTTCTCCTGATTTTCCTGATTTTCCATAATCTCTCTCCCATTTTGTCAGTTGTTCCGGTATATCTACATCCCGAAGTTCTGTTTCTTCTGTTTCGCAGAGCAGCACATCATTCATATGTGCTCCGATGATCTGTTTCCCGCCTTTGTCGCCGGAAAGCCTGCTAAGTTCATCAAAAAAGCATCGATCCCACAATACAGGATTTCCCATTTTGCCCTTTCGCCCGGCACATACGATCTTTCCAGGATATTTCTTACCTATATCAAGCATACGGGCAAATGTTGCGGCTGTCAATCCCGGCTGGTCACATACAATGAACATTGCACCTTTTAATTCTGGATTTTCTTCCAGTGCTTTCTGTAGTCCTAATCTCAGGGAATGTGAGATTCCAAGATCCGGTTCCCAGTTCTCCACTACCAACATCCCCTGTGCTTCTGCTGCACGTTCTATCTCTTCGAATCTCGTCACCGCTACCTGTGTACATAACGGAAATGCCCGCATCTTACGAAGGGTATGTTCGAACATTCTTCCTCCGTCCAGTTCTTCTAACAGCTTATTACTGCCATATCTGCTTGACTTTCCTGCTGCCAGAAGGATCATTGCATAATCCTTATCCGCCAGACGTGCTTCTGTCGCCCGCACTACAGAACTGCCGATCTTATTCGCCTTATCCGAAATCAGGTAACACAATTTTCTGTCTTTTCTTGGATCTACATCTCCGATCTTCAGACCTTTTTTCACCTGCACACCTTCCTGCAGCATGCCTCGGATCACACCGTCCAGCTGGGAATATACAGGTTTTCCTCCTGTTACGGCAAGAAGCTGTCCCTTCTTTACAATATCTCCGATCTGTGCCTTTGGCTCCATTCGGCCATTGCCAGACGCACGGATCAGGCGCTCCAGCGCATAACCGCCCACATATCCAGGGACGCCGGTATTCGGAATCGGCTGTCCGTCATAGATGATATCCGCAAGCGTCTCACCACGCATCGTTTCTATCACAGCATGAACATCTTTTCCCGCAGTAAATCCCGGACCGAGACCGATCACATACGGTGCATCCGTCCGTCTGGTCCCCATATTTTTCTTTGCAAGGATGGCATCCACAAGTAGATCCGGGTGAAATTCCTTGCGGATCTCGGCTTTCGAATCTACGATCACGGCAATCTTATTTTCTTCCAGTACAGCCAACGATTCCTTCTATCCCTTCCACTTTTGCCCTGCCTTCATAAACGGCTCTGGACATCGCCACTTCCCTTCTTACGGTAAGCGGCACTGCAATATCCGTCATGATCACCTGAAAGCCCGCCCGATAAAGTGCTACACCCACGCCGGTAGCCAGGTCTCCGGATCCCCGGACCAATGCCTTTTTCTTATTTTTATAAATTTCTGACATATCTACCATCTTTCTTCCAGCGGAATCAGGTCCGATGTTACGTGGACTTTGCTGATCTGTCCTGAAAACTCTGTATCTTTTGTATTCTTCTCTGATATATACTTCTCTGACAGCTTCTTTCCAATATCTTCCGCAAGCTGCATTGCCGTCTGTTTCTCTTCCTCTGTATCAGCCTGATTCAGTATAACCTGATATTCCATCTCATCCGTCACACATTTGCGTCCTGCACTCCGACTTACCGCAAGTGTCATGATATCTTCTGGACGCAAAATGTCTTCCCCTGTCTTTCCAAGAATTTTCTCCACTTCTCCGATACGAAAACATACATCCTTTATCTTTTTTCCAATCGCACGCATCCCATAGACATTCAGAACTATGCCCGTTTTCTCACAGATCACCGGCTCATGTTCTGCAGGAGCTTTCACTGGAAAATGCTTTGCCCCGTCCGCTTCCAGAAGCAAAAGTACAGGTTCCCGGCTTACTTCTTCCAGAAACTCCTTCTGAAATGATGCAAGCTTTCCTTTCCGTATCTCACGCCCCATCCACACAGCTTCGTAATCCGACAGCTTCTTCCGGAACATTTTCATCGATGGCTCTCCCAGAAAATATTCCGCATTTGTTTTTTGTATATGCGTCGTTGTTGAGACCGCGCATGGAATCCTTCCATCCGAATTTTCCATACATTCCCGGAGCATTGCACGGATCACCGTTGTCTTTCCGCCGCCCCCTACGACCGATACTATCTTATGAAAATCTTCTTTATAAATTCCAACAGCCTGGCATAAACTGCCAGGCTCTTTCCATTCACCATTCGTATAACTTTTTATCATATATGAATTATTTCTCAGCTTTCTTTTGTGTTCTCGGAAGTGTTAAGTTTAACACAATTGCTACGATCGTTGCAAGTACCACCGGTGATTTTCCAAAGATCGTCGTTACCCATTCCGGGAACTGTGCCAGAGACGCATTTGCCTGTGTCACACCCATTCCGACTGCAACCGCAAGTCCTACTACTGTTGTATTGCGGAAATCCATCGGCTCCGTTGTGATCAGTTTGATACCTGTCATTGTGATCGATGCAAATACCGAGATTGTCGCACCGCCGAGTACACAGTAAGGAATCGTTGTCAGTAAAGAAGAAAACTTCGGAATCAGTCCTGCTGCCAGTAAGATCACGGCGGCCATTCCCATTACCACACGGCTGACTACCTTCGTTGTAGATACAATACCTACATTCTGGCTGTATGTTGCCGTCGGAAGTCCACCGAAGAATGCACAGATAATATTACTGATACCATAGCCCACGATTCCACCTGTCAGTTCTTCGTCTGTCGGCATACGGTCCATAGAACCTGTTGTCGTTGCAGAGAAGTCTCCGATTGCCTGTACCGCATTGATTGCGAACAGGATTCCAATTGCCACACATGCAGAAGGCTCGAATTTGATACCAAAATGCATTGGCTTTGGAAGTTGGAAGAATGATGCCTGTGCAACCGATGAAAAATCTATCATTCCAAAGAATAATGCCACAATATATCCTCCAATGATTCCGATCAGAATCGATGCCAGTTTCCACACACCTTTTCCATAATGGTTCAATACCGTAACGATCACAAGGGTAATCAGTGCTACCAGCCAGTTCTGCCATGCACCGTATGATTTACTGCTTGCACCGCCTGCCATATAGTTGATTGCCGTCGGATACAGAGACAGTCCAATAGAAAATACAACCGTTCCGGTAATCAGCGGCGGGAAAAATTTACGGATTCTCTTAATATTCAGTCCGACTAACAATGCGATCACACCACCAACGATCTGTGCTCCCAGAATCGTTGCAATGTCAAAATCTGCTGCGATTGCCTGCATACTCGGAACATATGCGAAACTGATTCCCATCATCACCGGAAGCGCCGATCCGATGCGGAAACTTTTTGTCTTTATAAAAGGAAATAACTGCAATAATGTAGTCAGTGCCGACATCACCAGTGCAGCCTGTATTAAAATAACGGAATCTTCCTGCGAAAGCCCCGCCACACCCGCAACAATGATCGATGGTGTTACACATCCGACGATCATCGCAAGCACATGCTGGATTGCAAGCGGCAGTGCCTGTCCGATAGAAGGTTTCCCATAAAAATCAAATAATGCTTTGTCCATCTGTTTTGCTTCTTTTGTACTCATACATATCCTCCCGTGTACATTCTGCTCTCATATTTTCAACCTTAAATATTATATATTTTTCTGCTTTTTTTGGGTAGACCTGTAGTTATTGAATGTTTTAATGAAACCTTATAAGCTGTGGTTATCAGAGCTATTACATTTCGTTATACACGCATTACATTTTATCATGATAAAGTACTAAAATTCATGATACAATGACAGATAGAGATTAAAGACAAACGGAGGAATGAACAATGGGAATTTTGTCTAATATTGAACCAAAAGAAGTATTTCAGTACTTCGAAGAATTAAGTATGGTACCAAGAAGTACCTTCCACACAAAAAAGATCAGTGATTTTTGTGTAGAATTTGCGAAAGCACACAATCTGGAATATATCCAGGATGAAATGAACAACGTTATTATCAAAAAACCTGGTACTGCCGGATATGAAGACAGTGATCCGGTCATCATCCAGGGACATCTGGACATGGTTGCTACAAAGACAACTGACAGCGATCACGATTTCGAGAATGATCCTTTAGACCTTTTTGTAGATGGTGATCTGATTGGGGCAAAGAACACCACTCTCGGCGGTGACGACGGTATCGCAGTCGCTTATGCTATGGCAATTCTTGCCAGCACAGATATCCCGCATCCACCGATCGAGGCTGTATTTACAGTTGATGAAGAGATCGGTATGGGCGGTGCACATCACCTCGATACATCCGTATTAAAAGGAAAGATCTGCCTGAACATCGACTCTGAGATTGAAGGCGTTATGACAGTCGGATGTGCCGGCGGATACATTTATGATACTTTTATCCCGATCGAATGGAGTGAAGAAAGCGGAACCAAGATGACAATCTCCCTTTCCAATCTGCAGGGAGGACATTCCGGTGCCGAGATTCAGAAGCAGCTCGGAAATGCACATAAGATCATGGGACGTGTTCTGTATGCACTTGCAAAAGATTACGACTTTAACATCGTAAGTACAAACGGCGGAAATGCGGCAAACGTAATCGCACAGTACAATACGACTGAGATCATCGCAGATCCTGCACAGGCTCAGGATATCATAGATGCTGTTGCCGGACTGGAACAGACTATCTACGCTGAATTTGCCGGACAGGAACCTACTTTATCTCTGAAAGCAGTTTCCGATGGCGAAACGACCTTAAAGGCCTTTGATGCAGATACTACTTCACATGTAATCGGATTCCTTTATGGAGCGATCGACGGTGTACAGTGCTATGACCGTGCATTCCCTACCGCTGTAGAATCTTCCCTGAACACAGGTATTGTTGAGACTACTGAAGACACTGTAAAGATTAAATTCCAGGTTCGAAGCTCTGTCGCTACCAAGTTAGATGATATGCAGAACAAACTGGATCTTGCAACGGATCTTGCAAGCGCATCCCGTGAGATTTCCGGTGAATATCCGGCATGGAGCTACAATGCAGATTCTGTGATCCGTCCTAAGGCAATCGAACTTTATAAAGAAATGTTCGGAAAAGAACCTACTGTTGAGACAACTCACGGCGGACTGGAATGTGGAATCTTATACGGCAAGAAGAATGATCTTGATATCATTTCTTTCGGTCCGGATCTTACAGGTGTGCATACATATAATGAACGTGTACATATCGCATCTACACAGCGTATGTGGAACTACCTGAAAGAACTTTTAAAAGCATGTAAATAAACATAAAAATGCAGAGACTTTTAAAGGATTACTTCAATCCTTTTAAAAGTCTCTGCGTTTTTGTTATGTTCTATTACTTCTTCTACTTCATTATATCTGACATTCTAAGAACCGGACGGAATTCTCACAATCAGCTTCTCCTCATCATTTTCCATTATTGTCAGCACCGGCACATGCTTTTTACGAAGCGCATGTACTACCGGATAAGTCGAAAAGACATTTCCATTCACACATACCGCCTCCGGTTTGTATTTCAGAATTTCTTTTACCTGTACTTTTATCCGCTTCTTCCATTCCTGCTTTTCCATCAAAACTTCTCCATAGATTCCATCTGTCTCCATCTCCGGCGGCTCTGACAGCGGCATCTCATGTACCGTTACATTCTTCATTTCCGGAAGCATATGCAGAAGTTCTTTCACTTCTTCATCACATGTTCCGTAACAGACAATACACGGCGCTTCTACATACTCTTTGAGGCTGATTTCACACGCTTTTACCGCATCCTCCAGATTCTCTGTCGACATCAGGAAGCCGCCTTTATGACAGAATCCTGCTCCTGAAAGTCCGGTTGCTTTCTGTAATGCTTCTCCCTCCAGCCCAAGCCAGGCTTCTGGAAACGCACATTTATAATTCATGGAAAATTCTTTTTTCTGTGGCTGAATGCAATATCCTCCGCGATTTGACGGGAAAATCACAAATGCAATCTCCGTCTCTGACAGCCGTTTCTGGCATGGAACAAATTCCGGAAGAATCAGGATTCTTTCATCACATTTTCCCTCTTCTACTGCATCATCATGTGCCTCCAAAATCTCTTCTATCTTCCTGTCCGCCCTTTCATTTCCACGGAATCTCTCGAACTTGCTTTCCAGTATCATTCCAGCCATACTGACTGCATGAAAGAATGCATCATCATGATTTCCTTTTGCATCCCATGCCGGATTAAAACTTCCGATCAGCGAAGCCAGTTCATTCTTCTCACCGGTATTATCATTCTGATCGAGAGGCTGGACAAAGGATTCATCAAATTTTTCTGCCAGTTCTTCTCCAAGAATCTCCGTTCCTAACTCTTCCCACAAAAGTCCGAATGCCGCATATGGAATCCCGTTTTCCCTGACACGGCTGTCCTTCTGATGATGGTCATATGCTCCCCGTCCGATGTCAAATACAATGCCGTCATACTCTTCCGGCACCTGATTTCCCCTTGTAATCTGAATTTCCGGGTTCAGATATAATAACAAAGCCGATGAAAATATATCATCTGCATGAAATTTTCCCCCGTGAGTAAATGCTTTTGCATCTTTCTGTCTGATCTTATTCAATAAATTTTCTTGATTCATAGTTTCTGTTCCTTCTTTGAAAAAGGCAGTTTTTCAACATGTAAGTTCTGAAAAACCACCTTTTTATCATTCTTTATTATATTATTTTGCCAGGTATACGTCTGTATTCTCTGTGTCAGAAGCAGATACCTCTGCATGGTTATTTACATAAATACTGATCTGATTTCCCTGGACTTTTCTTCCTGTATCTTCCGCTGTAAATACATGTCCTCCGATAATCACCTTGGTTCCATATGGAATTACATTCGGATCAGTTGCGATTGTCTTTCCTTCTGCAACAGGTGTTCCCGATGCCGTAACTTTAGATGCTTTATCGCAGCAAATCTCGCAAGGACAATAATATGTAATCTGGAAATTTTCAAGTTTCTGTCCATACATGTCCTCTGTTGCATTGGCCTTTTCAATTCCGCCGCCTGTAAGAGAATAATCATCTTTCAGGATACGTGTTGCCCATACTGCATTTTTGGTATTGACTTTTCCTTCGATAATTCCGAGTTTCGTACTTGCAGCCTCTATCGTCCTGCCATCTCCTGCATACATGACCACATGATATACATACCCTTCTTTAGCATAGAAGATCAGATCTCCCGGCTGGGCATCTTCTACAGGAATCTTCGTTCCATACTGGCTTTGATCTTCTGCTACTCTTGGAAGGCTGTATCCATACTGTTTATAAATCTGCTGTACGAATCCAGAGCAGTCTGCACCGTCCGTCAGGCTTGTACCACCCCACACATATGGATTACCGATAAACTGTGACGCAAATTCCAGCATGGATTCCCGGATTTCTCCACTTGGCGATCCCTCTTTTACAGAAGTCAGTGTATAATATAATGCCTGATTTTCTTCTGGTTTTACCGTTTCTTTTGCTGTCTGATATTTATCCTCACCATTCGCTTCAATCTGCTTTTTTGTTTCATCACTGAAGTCCAGATACTTCTGTTCCACAAAGCCTCTGACATCTCCGGATTCTATATATACCCAATCCGAATCTTTATCTGCCAGAATATAGCACAACTGTCCCTGTGCCATTGTTCCTATTGTTCTGGCTGTAGTATTTTTTTCTTCTTTTATTTCCAATGCAGCAGAACCAATCTGATCATTTATAAGTGCTGTATCTTTAGCTGCCACTGTCTGGCCGGCTGTCACGCGCAGATACGTATATGCCTGATTGTCCTTTGCATCAACTGAAGCTTTTGCCGTTTTTGCAATTCCTTCAATTCCATTATATTCTGTTTCATCCTTTTTGGCTTTTTTCTGAGCCTTTTTCTGGTAAACAGTTAAAAGTTCTTGTGCCGCATCATCTGTATATACTTCTGAGGCCTTTACAAATCCCCTGACATCTCCGGATTCTACATAAAGCCATCCGTTTTCTTCTTCTTTCAAAATATAAAGCAAACCATCCTGTGGCAGCGTTCCCACAGTACGGACCTTTTCTTCCAACTGCTGGCTTACAAGAGCCGCATCCATGCCTTCCTGCTTCTGTTTTTTTTGCTTTTCCACTGCTTTTTGCAGATCCCTGACAGCTTTACTCTTTGCTTTTCTGACGGTTTTGTTCTTAATCTTCTTATCTTTCTTCACTGTCTTTATTTTTTTCTGCAATTTCTCAGCATCTTTCTTTGCATTCGCAACATCTGTCCTTGCTGTCTGTGTATTACTTCCGTCAATATTTTCCGGCACCGCTTCACGGATATTGATTTTTGTCTTTGCAAATGCATAATTTCTTGCAACTGTAAAAAAGCGGAAATCTTCCTTGATCTGTGGCAGTTTTACAATCTTCTGCTTTGCAATAAGTTCTTTATTGCTTTTTGCACTCTTTGTCTCATCTTTTTTCTTAGTTGTATCTGTCGCCTGTTTATTATTTGCTGTCGTGTGTTTTCCTGCAGCATTCGATGTACCGGAAACATTCGAAGTACCTGACGCCTCTGACTTACTCGGTGTATTCGGCGTATTCGGTGTATCCGGCGTATCTGGAGTGTCCGGCGTATCCGGTGTGCTCGGAGTGTCCGGTGTATCCGGTGTGCTCGGAGTGTCCGGTGTACCCGGTATATCCGGATTAGCCGGTATCTGCTCTACTCGTTCTCCTGTCACCGGATCTACTTTCTTTCCTGTCACGGTATCAATCAGATAGTTTGATTCTTCATCCAGCTTCACTTCACCTTTTTGAATCATATCCATGACTTTATCGGATACATCTGTAAGTGTATCTCTCCCATCTACGGATTTGGCCTGTAACTTTTCTGTCTGTACAGCATCTGACTGTGACATCGTGCTCTGTACATCTGCCAGAACAACCGACGGCGTACCTACGACAAGTCCAAATGCAAGCAACCCTGCAAGCGTTTTTGTTCCTAATCTTTTTGCGACTTTTACGTTTCTCAGTTTCAAAAATCTGGCTCCTTCCATATATATTTGCATTCATACATCTGTATGGTATAAACAAGATTCTTCCTTTTTTATTCTGGTATAGATTCGTATACACTGATTTTTATTATACGCCCTTCATTTTAAAAATTCCACCCTTGTTATTATCCTATTTCTATCAACTACTCAAATATTTTGCTCAATCTTTTCACTGTTGGACATTTTGTTCAAGCAACAATAAAATCCGCCTGGGTAAGCTTAAATCCTTTTCCCAGACGGATTTCCTGTTTTGTCTTATTTTCTTTCGTCGTTCCTTACATATCCAGAGGATATTTTGCAGTCAGCTCTGCAACCATTCCTTTGACTTTTTCAATGTTATCTTCACTCTGAAGTACGAGTGCGATACACTCTGCGATCATATCCATGTCGTCTTCTTTTAATCCTCTTGTTGTAACCGCCGGTGTTCCAAGTCTGACACCGCTTGTCACGAACGGTGATCTTGGATCGTTCGGTACCGTATTTTTGTTACATGTGATGTGTGCGGCATCCAGACGTTTTTCCAGTTCTTTACCGGTCACATCTTCTCCTCTTAAATCAATCAGCATCAGGTGATTATCTGTTCCTCCGGATACAATCTTCACTCCACGGTCCATCAGTCCCTTACTGAGTGCCTGTGCATTTTTGATGATCTGTTTCTGATATTCTGCAAATTCAGGCTCCAGGGCTTCTTTGAAGCATACCGCTTTTCCTGCGATCACGTGTTCCAGTGGTCCTCCCTGGATTCCAGGGAATACAGCTTTATTAAAGTTGAATTTATCTGCTGCTTCCTGATTACAGAGGATCAGACCGCCTCTTGGTCCGCGCAGTGTCTTATGTGTTGTCGTTGTTGTGACATCTGCGTACGGGATCGGGCTTGGATGAAGTCCTGCTGCAACAAGTCCTGCGATATGTGCCATATCAACCATCAGGTATGCTCCTACTTCATCCGCGATCTCACGGAATTTTTTGAAATCAATGATTCTTGCATAAGCACTTGCTCCCGCAATGATCATCTTTGGTTTTTCTTTTACTGCGATCTCACGTACCTTATCATAATCGATCACACCCTCGTCGTTCACTCCGTATGATACGACGTTGAAATATTTACCGGAAATATTAACCGGAGAACCATGTGTCAGATGTCCGCCATGATCCAGGTTCATACCCATGACTTTGTCTCCAGGCTCCAGCATTGCAAAGAATACTGCCAGATTTGCCTGTGCTCCGGAATGTGGCTGTACATTGGCATAATCACAGCCAAATAACTTCTTTGCTCTTTCTCTTGCAAGATCTTCCACTACATCCACACACTGACATCCACCATAGTAACGTTTGCCCGGATAGCCTTCTGCGTATTTATTTGTAAGCGGACTTCCCATTGCTGCCATGACTGCTTTGCTTACCCAGTTCTCCGATGCGATCAGCTCCAGATGCGAATTCTGTCTCTCCATCTCGGCCTGAATGGCGTCTGCAATTTCACTGTCTGCTTTTTTAATTTCATCAAATGCATACATATTTGAGTCCTCCTGGTTTGTTAAAAATTTTATTTATTTAATATGATATCACTTTACCACGATGAATGCCAGTGTTTTTTGTAAAAAAAGAGGAAACCTCTGATGAAATTAATCATCAAAGGTCTCCTTTAATTTATCCATAAATCCTTTTTTCTTTTTGCCTTTATGTTCGTGCTCTTCCGCTTTTTCAGATTTCTCTGCTCCGAGAGAATTGCCGGTCAGCTCATCGAATTTACGCAATGCTTCTTTTGCTTCGGCACTTAAGTGTTCCGGTGTCTGGACCACAAGTGTCACATAATGATCGCCGCGAACCTGTGCATTTCGAAGAGATGGAACTCCTTTACCTTTCAGACGTACTTTTGTATCT
>ERZ857775.3767-NODE-3767-length-11853-cov-4.081031_pt1 | contig 11853 bp, 14 predicted proteins | sample MGYA00519698_ERZ857775 | MGnify/ENA primary metagenome ERZ857775 (study PRJEB31778, sample SAMEA3449363) | human gut metagenome | biome: human gut; feature: human-associated habitat; material: faeces | place: United Kingdom | collected 2010/2012 ...
TTTATAACTACATCAGTGAAATTCCGGCCTATGAAGATGAATTTGAACCGATGATGTTAGTGGATGCCATCCGTTCCTTATGCAAAGCCATCGGAATTCCGGCAAATCTTACGGAAGCCATCAATCAGGCAGGCAAAACAGGAAGCATCAGCCGGGAGACCATCGAAGAGAAAATAGAAGCAATGGCAGCAGATGCCATGAAGAGCGGCAATATTGCAGTGAACCCACGGTCATCCCGTCAGTGTGATATAGAAATGTTATACCGCAAGGCACTGTAAAACAGATATCTTTATCAAAAACATCGGTTAATATCATAAAAATTTGGTGCGAAAAGTTTGATGTAAAAAATTTGAAGTGGAAGTTTCAAATGGAAAGAGAGGAAAATGTATGGATTACCTGTCACACAATGTATCGGAAAATTTAAAGAGACTGCGTCAGTCCAAGGGAATGAGTCTTGATCAGGTGGCAGAGCAGACCGGTGTAAGTAAGAGTATGCTGGCACAGATTGAAAAGGGAACGGCAAATCCATCATTGGGTGTGCTTGGAAAGATTACAAGCGGACTGCGGATTGAATTTCAGACTTTGATTGAAGCTCCCCGTGTGGATTTCTGTCTGGTGAAGCCGGAAGAAATGATTCCAACCAAGGAACTGGAGGGACAGTATAAGGTCTTTACCTGCTTTCCATTTGAGGACTCCCAGTCCGTAGAAATCTACCGGATTGACGTAGAGCCGGGCGGTGTATACACCAGTGGAAGCCACGGCGAGCGGACGAGAGAATATATTACGGTAATTGACGGCACGCTGACCATAGAATGCCATGACCACAGCCAGAAGGTGGAAAAGAGCCAGGTCTACAAATTTGAAACAGACCAGCCGCACATTTACCGGAATGAAGGAAGTGAGCGGGCAAGCTGTATGTGCTTTTTCTTAGACTATACAAATATTCGATAAATATAGCAGGCAATTGCGAAAGAGGTAGAATATTTGGAGTAAAGGAATTTTGAGGTATTTCATGTACGTTTATTTTCAGATGATGAAATACCACAGTTCTAAAATGCATGTTTTTCTTTAGATGATTAAAACAGTCTTTCCAATGTTTGTCAGAATAACTGCACGGTCCGCCGAAGTACAGATGCCTGATAAGGGCTGTTAGGGGCACTTGGAATTTCGTCTGGCAACAGGCAACGCTGGTACAGGGATGTACCAGCGAGGCACATTTGAACATGGACGTGAATTTGTGCCGGTTGCCAAAAGAAAATATAATTATGCCGAAATTCCAAGTGCCCCTTGCAGGCTTTATGCGGCATCTGTTCTCGACGGACAGTGCAGCTATTCAGTCAATGCAACCGGAAAGACAGTTTATCAGCAAGAAAAACACGCATTCTAAGAACTGTTGGCATTTCATATCGGATAAAGAAAATCCCCTGCGAATCAGCGGAATATGATTCGGGTAAAAGTTCTATCTTTTTCACAACTGCCTGTGAAAATCAGCAGAGAATAAGTGAAAGAACAAAGAGGACTCCAAGAAAAATCACATTGTAGAGGGTGAAAATCCCAAGAAACCGCCTTGTATCGCTTCCATTACTATTGGCATAGAATTTAAAGGAAATAAGGCTTGCCAGGGAAGCAATAAGAGTACCAAGGCCGCCGAGATTTACCCCAATCAGCAGGGCAGAATAATCATCGGTGAAGCCGGAAAGCAGGATGGCAGCAGGCACATTACTGGTCACTTGAGAGGCCAGAACTGATACTAAAACCTCATGGCCGGACAGAATATTCTGCAACCATCCAGAGAACGCTTCAATCCGACCTAAGTTCCCGATGAAAATGAACAGTGCTACAAAGGTAAGAATCAGAGAATAGTCTACGCGGCCAAAAGTGTGGCGGTCGGCAAAGAAGGTGCACACCAAGATAGCGGCGAATGCAACACCGTATGGGAGAACACGCAATACAACCAATAAACAGGCGACAAACAGAATACCGTACAACGCAATGAGTTTCTTGTTGGGTTCTGAGTTTGCCTCAGAATGAGTTACAACAATGTCGGAACCTTCACGGCATAGCCATACTGCCCATATAGCAATAAGCACTAATGATATGATGGAATAGGGGAGCATCAACAGAACAAAAGAGCTCATATCCATCCCGCTCTTGCCATACAAATACAGGTTTTGGGGATTGCCCAGTGGTGTAAGCATACTGCCAAGGTTGGCAGCTATCGTCTGCATACAGACGATAGGGAGCAGCAGTTTGCTGCGAACAGACGCATCAAGACTACTCAGCACGACGAAAGTAAATGGCACGAATGTTAGCAGCGATACATCGTTTGTTATCAGCATACTGCTGAAGAAGCACAGGCCAACGAGAACAACTGTTAGCTGCAAAGTGGTGTGGGTATGAGATAGGAGGGCATGGCCGAGTCTATCAAATACGCCTTGCCCTCTCAGTCCGGCCATGACTGTCATTAGCGAAAACAGGATTGCAAGAGTACGGAAATCGATATATCCGAGGTATTCTGCGTCCGGGGGGACAAAGAAAGCGGAAATGATCGCCAAACAAGTGGCAATGCTCAGGACGGGTTCTTTCTGAAAAATGTGCTTACTCATCATAAATAAGATTCTCTTTCCAATCATTCGTTATCTCTTCCGGACGGCAAAACCAAAAGCTGTGCCGCAAATACCACCGACAATGTGCATAAAGTTAGCTACATTATCTTGTATAAAGAAGATACTGTATACCTGCTGGCTTAAGTACAGCACGCCAACCAAGATGAAGGTGATAGGGATACCTCCATTCTTACTGCCGGCCAAACTGGAGAGCATGATGAGCATGAATACGATACCGGATGCACCAAGCAATGCAGAAGTGGGGAACAGCACACACTGCAATATGCCGGATACCAGCGCGGTCATAAGGATACCGCTTAGAAGTGTTCGGCTTCCGTATCGTTCTTCCAAAGGTGGAGCGACAACAAGGAAGAGGAGCATATTGTTTATAAAGTGATCCCAACCGCCGTGGCCAAGGACATGACCGAACAACCGGACATAGAATAGCGGATCCGTCATCGACGAGCGATACACACTAAACAGGTGCGAGGTTGTCCAGTTGTTTGTTAAGCAGCCCAATACCAGAGAGGCGAGGGACAAAAAGAAAAAGGTCAGTGTGACGGGGGCATTGTATTGGAGTCGGATGCTGCTGCGTTTCATAGAAGTTCCTCCATCCTAATTGGATATTATTAGTATAGCACATTAGAGCGAAATATGTTGCAGAATAGAAAATAATCTGGGAGAGTGAAAGAGAAAGTAAATAAAACCATTTAAAGGCGATTGGATATTTCACAGGGAAGATATGCAGCAGCGGTCAAATCGCAGTCAGCAAGGGCTGCCCCTGCAGGGGGATAATTTGTGTGCGTTCCTTTTATAGTACCGGAAGATGATAAAAACGGCGGTTCAATTAGATAAATATTTTTACCTAATAATATTGACATTCGAAACAAACGTGGTATAATGACCTCATTGACAATTACGTCAATTTATTTAGTTAAATTATGTGAGGTACGTAATATGAGCTTTGAAGAAGTAAAAGAAGTATTTGTTGACACCCTGAACTGCGATGCTGATAAGGTCACAATGGATGCCAGCCTGACCGACGACCTGCAGGCGGACAGCCTGGATGCGGTAGAGCTGAACATGGCGTTTGAGGACAAGTTCGGTGTTACGATTGCCGACGAGGACCTGGGGACGCTCAAAACCGTGGGCGACATCTTCAACTATCTGGCTGCGCGGGCAGCCTGAAGGGTATTGCAGGATGAGTGCCATTGAAAAGTTGTTCCCGACCAGCCCGCAGGAGCGCAGCTTTCAGATGAAAGCCCGCCGCGATGCCGGTACGGCTGCGCCCAACTGGGTGCCGCCGCAATTTGTCGAGTGCAAAAAATGCGGCCGCCGTGCCACGCGGCAGGTTTGGGTCAAGAGCCAGTATGTCTGCCCCAACTGCGGGGTGCATTTGGCAATCGGCGCCTATTATCGGCTCAGCACGGTTCTGGACCACGGAACTTTTAAAGAGCTGAACCCGGACATTGCGCCCAACGATGTGCTGCATTTTCCCGATTATCAGGAAAAGCTGGCCGCTGCTTCGGTCAAGACCGGCCTGAAAGAAGCCGTCGTTACAGCAATCGGCAGGATCGGTGGCGTGCAGGCGGTGGTCGCTGTGCTGGACAGCCGTTTTTTTATGGGCAGCATGAGCACCGCTGTTGGTGAAAAAATCACACGTGCGATTGAGTACGCTGCCGACAAGCACCTGCCGCTCATTATTTTTTCAGCCAGTGGCGGCGCACGGATGCAGGAGGGCATTTTCAGCCTGATGCAGATGGCCAAAACCAGCGCCGCGCTGGAACGGTTCAACCGCAGCGGCGGGTTGTACATCAGCGTGCTGACCCACCCCACCACAGGCGGAGTCACGGCCAGCTTTGCCAGTCTGGGTGATATTACGCTCGCCGAACCGGGGGCACTCATCGGCTTTGCCGGGCCGCGCGTCATTGAACAGACCATCGGTGAAAAACTGCCCGGCGGGTTCCAGCGCAGCGAGTTCCAGCTGGAACACGGTTTTGTGGATCAGGTCGTACCGCGCACCGAGTTGAAAGAGGTCTTAACGCGGATCTTGCAGCTCCACACGCAGGGGAGGAAGCGCAGATGATCAAAGAAGTTTTGCAGCAGTTGGAACCGCTGGACGCGCAGATCGACGCGCTGTGCAGCCGTGCCGATGACGCCGAAATGGCGAGCACGACCACCCATGCGGCTGAACTGGCTGAGCTTTCCGCAGAGGAAAACACGCTTTTACAGCGCTGCACCTCGCTGACGCCGGAGGACCGCGTTTTTCTGGCCCGCCGCCCTGACCGCCCGCATATAACCGAAATGATCGACAACTTGTTTACCGACTTTTTTGAGCAGTGCGGTGACCGACAATGCAAAGAGGATGCGGCCATTTTATGCGGGATCGCACGGTTCCACGGGATGCCCGTTACCGTTTTGGGGCACCGCAAAGGGACTACGCTGGAAGAAAACCTGCGCTGCAACTTTGGCATGCCGGGACCGGAGGGCTACCGCAAGGCCCTGCGCGTGATGAAACAGGCGGAAAAATTTCACCGCCCCATCATCACTTTTATTGACACTCCCGGTGCTTACCCCGGCAAGGATGCGGAAGAACGCGGCCAAGGGGAAGCCATTGCCCGCAACCTGATGGAGATGAGCGGCCTGACTGTCCCGGTGCTGGCCATTGTCACAGGCGAGGGGTCCAGCGGCGGCGCGCTGGGTCTGGGCGTTGCCAACCACATTCTGATGCTGGAAAATGCCGTGTACTCAGTGCTCAGCCCCGAGGGGTTTGCCAGCATTCTGTGGAAAGATGCTTCCCGCAGCGGCGAGGCCTGCACCATGATGAAGCTGACGGCACAGGACCTGTACGCAGATGGCATTGTGGAAGAGATCATCCCCGAACCGCTGGGCGGCGCACAGCGGGGACGGCAGCTGCTTTTCAGCCGGTTGGACACCGCCATTGCGGCGCACCTTGCCGCTTTATGTAAGATGAGCGGCAAGGCGTTGGCAGACCAGCGCTACAAAAAATATCGCCGCATCGGAGAAATGAGGGGCGCATGAAAGGTTTACAGCTGTTGGCTATCGGTGGGGCATTGCCCAGCCGTGTAGTGACGAACGAGGACTTGCGCCGCCAGGTGGACACCAGCGACGAATGGATCACGACCCGCACCGGCATCTGCCAGCGCTATTACTGCACCGAAAACGAGGATGCCGCCACGCTGGCTATCACCGCCGCCCGTCAGGCCCTGACCCGCAGCGGTCTGGCGGCAAGCGACATTGCCTGCTGTGTTGTGGCAACGCTTTCGGCCCCGACGGCTACCCCAAGCATTGCCTGCCGCGTACAGGCTGCCTTGGGTCTGCCGGAAAACCGGCCTGCCTTTGATGTAAATGCGGCCTGTTCCGGCTTTATTTATGCCGCCGCCGCGGCCCACGGGCTCCTGCGCACGCTGGGCGGGCGGTATGCGCTGGTCATTGGCTGCGAGGCACTCTCCCGCATGGTGGACCCGACTGACCGCACGACCTGTGTATTGTTTGGCGACGGCGCGGGTGCGGCTGTTTTTGAGCTGGCCGAAAATGCACCGTTCGCCGTAACGTTAGGCGCACGGGGCAATGAAGCAATTTGCGCGGGCGGCCCTGCGGCCTGCGATACCGCGCCTATTACGATGGACGGCAGGGCGGTTTTCCGCTTTGCCGTGGAGGCTATGCCGCGCTGTCTGCAAGCTGTGCTGGACCGCAGCCAAAAGACATTGTCTGATCTGGACTGGGTAGTCTGCCACCAGGCCAACAGCCGCATAATTGACCATTGCGTCAAAAGTTTACACGCAGAACCGTCAAAGTTTTACAAAAACATAAGCTGCCACGGCAACACCAGTGCTGCCAGCATCCCGATTGCCCTGCACGAAATGGCGGAAAGTGATCTGCTGCGACCCGGCCAGACGCTGGCCTGCATCGGCTTTGGCGGCGGGCTGACATGGGGCGGGATGCTGCTGACGTATGAGGGTAGAAAATGAAGCTGCTCAATGAAATTTTAGGTACAAAATATCCCATTATACAGGGCGGCATGGCCAATATCGCCACGGGCGAGTTTGCCGCTGCCTGTTCCAACGCCGGGGCGCTGGGGCTGATCGGCTCCGGCGGCATGGACGCGGACACCCTGCGGGAAAACATCCGCCGCTGCCGCGCACTGACCGACAAGCCCTTTGGCGTGAACATCATGCTGATGCACCCGCAGGCGGATGAATTTGCCAAAATCGTGGTGGAGGAGGGCGTAAAGCTCGTCACCACCGGGGCGGGAAATCCGGGAAAGTACATGGCCGCGTGGAAAGCAGCCGGTATCACGGTCATCCCCGTGGTGGCGGCAGCCATTTTGGCCAAACATCTGGAACCGCTCGGCATTGACGCCGTTATTGCCGAAGGTACCGAGAGCGGCGGCCATGTGGGCGAGATGACCACGATGGCACTTGTCCCGCAGGTCGTCGATGCCGTCCATGTGCCGGTCATCGCTGCGGGTGGCATTGCCGATGGACGAGGGCTGGCTGCTGCGCTGGCATTGGGGGCGTGCGGTGTGCAGGTCGGTACCTGTCTGCTGGCGAGCACCGAGTGCCCCATCCATGAAAACTATAAAGCCGCCCTGTTAAAAGCCCGCGACAGTGATACTATCGTGACCGGGCGCATCGGCGGCACCCCTGTGCGTGTACTGAAAAACCGCATGAGCCGCGAGTATGTCCGCCAGGAAAAGGCCGGGGCTGATAAAATGGCGCTGGAACGCTTTACTTTAGGCAGTCTGCGCAAGGCTGTGTTTGACGGTGACACCGAGAATGGCAGCCTGATGGCCGGACAGGCCGCAGGGCTGCTGCACGAAGTCCGCCCGGTGGAAGAAATTTTTGCCGCGATGGTAAGAGAAGCCAAAGACTGCATCGCCGGGGTGTACAAGGAGATCACCTTATGAAACTAGCATTTTTATACGCCGGGCAGGGAAGCCAGCACGCCGGTATGGGCCGGGATCTTTACGAGACTTTCCCGGCTTTCCGCGCTGCTTTTGACGAAGCCGACGCGGCGGTGGATTTTGATTTGAAAGAAGTCTGCTTTACCGACGCAGCCGGTGTATTGAGCGAGACCCAATACACCCAGCCCTGCATGACGGCGTTTGCCGCTGGCCTTACTGCCGTACTGCGGGAGGCAGGCATCACACCGGATTATGCGGCAGGGCTGTCGCTGGGGGAGTATTCCGCCCTGGCCTGTGCGGGGGTGTTCGATGTGCAGACCGCAGTCGCTTTAACCGCTTTCCGCGGTAAGGCAATGGCTGCGGCTGCGGCGGGGCGCACCTGCGGGATGACAGCCGTTTTGGGGCTGGACGAAGCCCCCTTGCAGGCATGCTGCAATGCAGCCGCCGACGAAGGTGTTGTGCAGATCTGCAACTACAACTGCCCCGGCCAGCTGGTCATTGGCGGCGACAAGGCCGCTGTCGATAAAGCTGCCGAGTTGGCGCTTGCTGCCGGGGCACGCCGCTGCCTGCCGCTGAATGTCAGCGGCCCGTTCCATACCTCATTGATGCACCCGGCGGGGGATGCACTGCGGGAAAAATGTAAGGCTGTCCGCTTTGCGCCGATGCAGTTCCCTGTGCTGTTCAACTGCCTGGGACACGAGATGGAGGAAACCGACACCATTGCCGCGCTGCTGGAAAAACAGGTGCAGTCCGGCGTGCGTTGGGAGGTGACCGTCCGCCGTCTGGCAGAATTGGGCGTGGACGCCGCCATTGAGATCGGTCCCGGCAGGGCGTTGACCGGGTTTGTCAAAAAGACTGTGGGCAGTGCTATCTCGTGCTATCCGGTGGAAACTGCCGCGCAGCTGCAACAGCTGCTGCGCACCATGAAAGGAGCCTGACCATGCCGCAAACCGAAAACTTGCGCCGTGCCGCTCTGGTTACGGGCGGGGCCAAAGGCATTGGCCGTGCCATTTGCCGGGCTTTGGCCGAAAACGGCATGAACATTGCCGTCAACTATGCCGGCAGCGCTGCCGCTGCCGAGGAAACAGCCGCAGCCTGCCGCGCCCTTGGCGTGCAGGCTGTCACGCTGCAGGCGGACGTGCGCAGCCCCGAAGCATGTCAGAAACTGGTAGAAGATACCGCTGCCGCTTTTGGGCGGATCGATGTGCTGGTCAACAACGCGGGCATTACCGCCGACAAATTGCTTCTGCGGATGACCGAGGCTGATTTTGACAATGTGCTTGCCACCAACCTGAAGGGGGCGTTTTTCTGCACCAAAGCGGCCTGCCGCTTTATGATGCACCAGCGGTATGGGCGCATCATCAGCGTCAGCAGTGTTGTCGGTCTGCACGGCAACGCGGGTCAGGCCAACTACGCAGCCAGCAAGGCGGGGCTGATCGGCCTGACGAAAAGCGCTGCCAAAGAGTATGCTGCCCGCAATATCACCGCCAATGTTGTGGCTCCCGGTTTTATTGCAACAGATATGACCGCCGTGCTGTCAGAACCGGCCCGTGCCGCAGCACAAGCGGCCATCCCGGCAGGCAAAATCGGCCATGCCGAGGATGTTGCGGCGGCGGTGGCTTTTCTGGCAGGGGAGCAGGCCGGGTATATTACCGGGCAGGTCCTTTGCGTTGACGGCGGAATGGGAATGTGAGGTGTGCAATGGACACAAAAAAGAAACGCCGGGTCGTTATTACCGGCCTTGGCACGGTAAATCCTACCGGCAATACGGTGGCAGAAAGCTGGGCGAACATTAAGGCCGGCCGCTGCGCAGTAGGACCGATCACGGCTTTTGATACGGCTGATTTTAAAGTAAAGCTGGCCGCAGAGGTCAAGGACTTTGACCCCGCCGCGCGCATCGACAAGCGCGAAGCCCGCAAAATGGCACGCTTTACCCAGTTCGCCGTAGCCGCCGCCGAGGAAGCGATTGGCGACAGCGGCCTTGCGCTGGAAGAAATCGACCATACGCGGTTTGGCGTGATCCTTTCCAGCGGCATCGGCGGCCTGCCCACCATCGAGGAAGAACACACCCGCGGCCAGCAGCGCGGCTTTGAAAAGGTCAGCCCCTATTTTGTCCCCATGTCCATCGGCAATATGGCGGCGGGACAGATTGCCATCCGTTTTGGCTTGCAGGGCATGTGCAGCTGCCCCACCACCGCCTGCGCAGGCGGCACGAATGCAATCGGCGATGCGTTCCATCGTATCCGCGATGGGTACGAGGACCGCATGCTCTGCGGCGGCAGCGAAAGCTGCATCAGCCCGTTGGGGGTGGGCGGCTTCGCCAGCATGAAAGCCCTCTGCACCGCAGACGACCCGGCCCGGGCCTCGATCCCCTTTGATGCCCGGCGCAGCGGTTTTGTGATGGGTGAGGGCAGTGGTGTGCTGCTGTTGGAAGAACTGGAGACCGCTAAAGAGCGTGGCGCTAAGATTTACGCCGAGGTTGTGGGCTATGGCGCTAACTGCGATGCTTACCATTTTACCGCCCCGGCACCGGGCGGTGCAGGCGGCGCGTCCTGTATGCGGCTGGCATTGGCTGATGGCGGAGTGGAGCCGGAACAGATTGGCTACATCAATGCCCATGGAACCTCCACGCATCTGAATGACAGCTGTGAGACCGCGGCCATCAAGTCGGTTTTTGGCAGCCACGCGTATGAGCTGGCCGTATCCTCGACCAAGTCGATGACCGGCCACCTGCTAGGCGGCGCCGGCGGGGTAGAGGGCGTGTTTACCGTGCTGGCCCTGCACGATGCCTTTTTGCCCGCTACCGTCAACCTGCAGGAGCCGGACCCGGAACTGGATCTCGACTATATTCCCAACCAGGGCCGCGCGTTACAGGTGGATTATGCCATGAGCGACAGCCTGGGCTTCGGCGGCCACAACGCCTGTGTGGTGTTCAAGCGTTGGGAGGGATGAGGATGAACTATACACCCAACGAACCGCCCCGGACCCTGACGGCGGCGGAAATCGAAAAGATCCTGCCGCACCGTTACCCGTTTGCTCTGGTGGATAAGATTCTTGACTATACCCCCGGCCAGTGGGCGCGCGGAATCAAGTGCGTGACCCGCACAGAGTCGTTTTTTCAGGGGCATTTTCCCGGTCACCCGGTTATGCCGGGGGTATTGATTCTGGAAGCCCTTGCCCAAACCGGCGCGGTGGCCGCGTTGAGCCTGCCGGAAAACCGTGGAAAGATTGCCCTGTTTGGCGGGGTAAAAAATGCCCGTTTCCGCCGCCAGGTTGTGCCCGGCGATGTGCTGACTTTGGAATGTGAGCTGGTAGAGCAGCATGGCCCGGTGGGCATCGGCAAAGCCACCGCCTGGGTGGATGGTGTGCGCGCGGCCAACGCCGAGCTGACATTTGTTATCACGGATGCCTGAGGGCTGGTTTTGCATGGTGGATTGTGCTATAATAAATTCATTAACCTACAGGGGGATTCTCGCCATGCTGGATCAGACATTTGGGCAGGTATACACAAAATTCAAGCTGCATTTTTATAAACAGATCTTCAACCGTTTTGAAGACCGTGAAGCCACGCTGACGACGGTAGAATCTTTCTGCATGGAAGTCATCATGGCACTGGGGGAACCCACGATTGCGCAGTTCAGCCACATGATGAATCTTTCCACCCCCAACGCAGCTTATAAGATCAACTCCCTGGTCAAAAAAGGCTATGTGGAGCGCATCCAATCCACCACCGATAAGCGGGAATACCGCCTGCGGCCGACCCAAAAGTACATTGATTACTATAACATCAGCTATTCTTACCTGCATCTGGTCATGGAGCGTGCCAAACAGCGGTTCAGCCCCGATGACCTGGCCAAGCTGGAAGAAATGCTGCAGATCGTATCCGATGAACTGATGCCGGAAATTCAGCTGCCGAAATAAAATATACATTACGATAACAAAATGCGAACCACTTCGTACAACGTGGTTCGCATTTTGTGTTTATATGATTATTCTGTTGGTAACTCTTGGACCTTTTGAACAGGTTGATGCCAGCCGTACAGGAAATTGCAAAAGAACAATCTCGCCAAAATCAATAATCCATATCAAACAGGTGGGCCATCGGGACAGCGTCTTCCCGTTCAGCGGTCAGCTTTTTCAAACGCAGCGGGTCCGTATTCCAGCGTGCCGACAGTGGCTTCCTTTTTAAGTTCCATGCGTTTTCCTCCTTAAGGTGTATCAGAAAACAAAGAAAATGACGGATATTTCGCAAACACAAGCAGAATTAAAGGCAATACCGCATAATTCTAAGTGCCGATACGGCGAGCGAGGTGCGGCAGA
>ERZ857775.3775-NODE-3775-length-11823-cov-11.497706_pt1 | contig 11823 bp, 9 predicted proteins | sample MGYA00519698_ERZ857775 | MGnify/ENA primary metagenome ERZ857775 (study PRJEB31778, sample SAMEA3449363) | human gut metagenome | biome: human gut; feature: human-associated habitat; material: faeces | place: United Kingdom | collected 2010/2012 ...
TGGGTGGCGAGCGCCTATATACTCTCTTGCGCCCCACTGCTTGTCAGGTGGCAAGAGAACTGGATTCGCAGAGTCGATAGACGACTGAGAATCCAGTGACACACTTCCCACCGGGGCGGGAGAGGGCCACAAAGTGGCGAGGGGGGATTGCCAAAGGCATGCTGACCTCGGCAGCTGATATAAAATATGGGCTGTGAGAAAATGATTTATATTTTTTCACAGCTCCCTTCCTCAATTCACCATTTCTTCCAAGGATATCTTCATTACCTATTTCAGCATTCTTGTTATATACGCTCTCATACCCTCTACTTTATCCATATCGAAATACTCCGGTATATGAAGGAAGTACTGTTTTATAGATTCCTCTGTTATTTCTACCTGTGAATATTCGTCAGGCCCATATCCCTCTCTAGCTTTCCGCCATGGATCTTCCTGGTGCGTCATATATTCCAACATCTTTCCACTGTACATACCAAAACTGTTAAGGATATTTGAAATCAGATTCCGATCCTCCGGCATCAGATTCACCTTCGAATTCAAAAGCAGGGCTGACCTTTCATCATCAATCAGATTAAACTTAAAATTTTTAAATACATCGTACACATCTCGATAAACCGGGCCGTGAATCCATGCTTCGCATCGACTGGTAAAGAGCGGTCTGCCCAAGAGGGCATCATGGATTCCATTTGCATAATACAAAAGCTTCTGCAGCATTAATGGAGTAATATCAGTTTCATTTTGGAAAATAAATGAAATAACATCCATAAGTGTTGAAGGTAAATGGGTGAATGAGTCATCCAGTTCATGAATTGCTTTGAGCGCTTTCTTATAGGCTGACTCCCCCACTGCTTCCCTGTTGGCCTTCAGTTTCTCCCTCATGAAGGCTGCTGAACTCAATGCCTCATACATAATTTTCGAGTAGGCCTGAGAAGGAACCTGTCCGTCCAAATACCGGGTAACCGTGATTTCTCCAAACCCTAAAGCCAGAGACAAAGTCGATTTCCCCATATGATAAAGTTTCATCAATTTCCTGATTTCCGAAATGCTGATGATCCCTTCCTCTTTTCTATACTGAAAATCAATTTCCCGCGTGTTCATATCCAAAAGGCCCGGCAGGGAGACCTCATTCCCGCATTCCAGGCATATGGCCTTTGTAATATAGAATCTATAGGTTTTGCCGCGGATATGCTCCTCCACCGGCACCCGCTTCAGAGCAAAAGGCCTCATATCATCGCAGTTCTCGCAAAAACCGGCTCTTTTCATTTCTTTCCTCCTGTACCTCATTTTACTGAAAATATGGAACCAGCGGGTATTCCTGCTCATGGAAAGATATCAGAATTCCTTCAACCATTTCTCCATCCACTATCCGCTTCATCAGCCTGACCTTAATATAAATAGGAACATCACGGCTGCTTCCACCAAAACGTTCCTCAAGTCTGACCGTTATTCCATACACATATAAAGTCTCCCCCGTCTTCAAGTCATCTAATCCATCGCAGAAATTTTCTACTCTCAAATGACTCACAATCGCCATAACCTTCGAATCTTCACAAATATATTTATTTTTGAAATCACGATTTTTATCCCTGGAAACAACCAGCAGTCTCCTATGACCGGCAGCATGACAGATCTGCCTCGTAACTTCAGCAATAAAGTCTCTGGTAAATAATTTCTTTGACTTCATAAAAGCGGTATCCCCATAAAATGATATAAATTCATAATACTCGTTGCCTACACTTATTATATATTCATGATAGCATTTTGTAAATATCCAATCATTATATTCGCTTATACGTATATTTTCCGGCTTACTTTCTATGCCCTGTTCCAAATGGAAGCATCAAACACCTATTACTCCCCTGCACCTCACTGCTTGCCACCAGGGCAGGGGAACGCCACATATCTTTAAACTTACCCACCCCTGATACAGGGGTGGGCAAGGGCGCCTATATACTCCCTTGCCACCGGGGCGGGAGAGGGCCACGCAGTGGCATGGGGGGATTGCCAAAGGCATGCTGCCTGCGGCAGCTGATATAAAATAGGCGCAAATCCACCCTTACGCGATTGAGAATCATTCCGAATCCAAGTATAATAAAAACAAATATATCCACAGAAAAATTACAATTTCATACTCTTCATCCCCCTGTTTTCTGACAAAGGAGACGTCATGCCATGAACGACTCGGAAAAAATAGCATGCCTTGAGGAAGAAATCAATTATCTCCGCCATCTTTTGGATACCCACGGGATTCCCTACCGGAAAAAGGCGACAGAAAAGCCGCCCCTTCCCGCCCAAAGGGCCATTACCCCTGACATGGCCCGTTTCTTCTACTCCTATTTCCACGGCCGCAGTGACGTGTTCAGTCGTCGGGCCCCTCTGAAAAGTGGACGCTTCGGCTATTTCCCTGCCTGCTATAACTTCTGGAAGCATGGCATCTGCCCGAAAGCCTCCGGCCGCAAAGTCCGCTGCCAAGACTGCCAGCACAGGAAATACATTCCCCTGTCTCCTGCCATCCTCATGGCCCATCTGAAGGGTGAAAAGAAGAATACCAGCGATGTAGTGGGCCTCTATCCCCTCCTTCCCGACAACACCTGCCGGTTCCTCGTCTTTGATTTCGACAACCATGAAGAAGGTAAAGCAGATGATAAAACCTGGCAGGAAGAGGCCGGCACACTGGCCCGGATCTGCCGTGAAAACCACATCGATGCCCTGGTGGAAAGGTCCCGCTCCGGCCACGGCGCCCACGTGTGGATTTTCTTTGCCTCTCCCATTCCTGCCTCGGAAGCCCGGAAATTTGGAAACGCCCTTCTGGCAAAAGGCGCCCAGTCGGTGAATATGAAAAGCTTTACCGCCTACGACCGCATGATGCCCATGCAGGACAACCTGCCCTCCGGCGGTCTTGGTAATCTCATTGCCCTTCCCCTCCAGGGACAGGCCTTGAAAAATGGAAACAGCGCCTTCGTAGATGAAAACTGGAACGTACTCCCGGACCAATGGGAAACACTGAAACGCACGAGAAAACTGACCTCCGCCGAAGTAACAGAGAAAATCAAGCTCTGGCTGCCCCTTTCCTCCCTTTCCTCTTCCAATAAATCCCCCACCGGTGACACCGAGGCCGAAAGCAGGCCATGGGAAAAAGAATGTCCCCCTCTTTTCAAAGAAGACGTTAAAGACTCCCTTGCCATCACCCTGGCCGACGGCATCTATATTGCCAAAGACAACCTACAGCCCCGCATGCAAAACAGCCTCCGCCGCCTGGCTGCCTACAGCAATCCCGAATTTTTCAAGAAATACGCCATGGGCTACTCCACCTACGGCACACCGCGCATCATGTACCGGGGCTATGACACAGAAAAATACATACACCTTCCCCGAGGCTGCCTGGAGCCCCTGATTTCCGCCCTGAAAACCGGCGGTATCTCCTACACCCTTTCCGATAAACGACATACCGGCCGCCCCATTTCCCTTTCCTTCAAGGGGAAACTCTACCCCGAGCAGCAGGACGCCGTAGACGCCCTCCTCCCCTACCACACCGGCATTCTGAACGCCGCCACCGCCTTTGGCAAAACTGCTGCCGGCGCCGCCCTCATTGCCGCCAGGAAAACATCCACCCTCATCCTCGTCCAGAACCGGGAAATCTTGAAAAACTGGGAAACGGACCTTTCCAAATTTCTTGAAATCAAAGAAAAAATGCCTACCTACACCACCCCCACCGGCCGCATCCGGCAGAGAAGAAGCGCTGTAGGCACCCTCTCCTCCGGCAGGAATACCCTCACCGGCATCATAGACATTGGCATGATTTCCTCCCTGGCTCGGGAAGATCGGCTCTCCCTCCTCAAAAACTATGGCCTCGTCATCATGGACGAATGCCACCATGCCGGCGCCGAAACCGACGAAAAAGTGCTGGACCGGGTCGCTGCCTCCTACGTCTACGGCCTCACCGCCACGCCAAAACGAAGCGACGGTCAGGACAAACGCATACTCTTCCAGTTCGGCCCCATCCGCTACAAATACACCGCCAAAGACCGGGCCGCCAAACAAGGCATCGGCCATTTCATTTACCCAAGATTCACCCGCCTGGCCCACACATTTCCCCAGAAACCTACCATCCCCGAACTCTATGACCTCATCGTCAAAAGCCCCACCCGGAACGAGCAGATTATTAAAGACACAGAACGCTGCATCAAAGAAGGCCGCACGCCCCTGGTCATGACCAAGTACAAAAGCCACGCCGCCTTCCTCTTCAGCCGCCTCAAAGACAAAGCCGACCACGTCTTCCTTCTCCAGGGAGGCCAGAGCCGGAAAGAGAACGACCGCATCCGTGCCGCCATGGCCGCTGTTCCCCCTGATGAATCCATCATCCTTGTGGCCATCGGGAAATACATAGGCGAAGGCTTCAACTACCCCAGACTGGACACCCTTCTTCTGGCCATGCCCATCTCCTGGCAGGGAAACGTAGAACAGTACGCCGGCCGCCTCAACCGTGACTACCGGACAAAAAAAGACGTCATCATCTTCGACTACATTGACGCCCACATTCCTACTTTGGAAAAAATGTACCACAAAAGACTGACCACCTACAAAAGAATCGGCTTCTCCTTGAAAACCGACCTGACAGACACAGCCAATGTTCCAAACGCCATCTTCGACAGCACCACCTACCGGCCGGTCTACGAAAAAGACATCCTCTCTGCAGGAAAAGAAATCATCATCTCCAGCCCCGGCCTGGGCACCCGGAAAACATCCCGTTTCATCAAACTCATCCCGCCCCTCCAAGAAAGAGGAGTCAAAATCCAGATCATCACCCTGCCGCCGGACATCTACCCTGACAAAGCCAAAGAATGGGCCGAGAAAAACCAGCACCGCCTCGCCAAAGCCGGCGCCTCCATCCTCACCCTCCCCAACTGCCACGAACACTTCGCCATCATCGACCGCGCTCTCTGCTGGTACGGCAGCATGAACCTCCTCTCCCAGGAAAAAGAAGAAGACAGCCTCATGCGCCTCACCTCCCCCAAGATTGCCGAAGAACTCATCCAGCTCACCGCTAAAGAAACCGCCTTCATGAAATAAAAAGAAGCGCCCTTCATCTTTAAAGCGCCTTCCTTTTAGTCCCGTCGCCTGCAGCGGCGCCCCTTCCACCACTGACGTGGTCCCCCCTTGTGGGGGTGGGCAAGTTGGGGTAGAGGCGCAGTCTCCTCGCAAGCAATAAACGGCAAGCTTATGGAGGAAAAAGCCGCCCGCCACTACGTTCCTTGCCCACCCCTGTCCAGGGGTGGGTGGCGAGCGCAGCGATGCCGGAAGGGGTTAGCTACCTGCGGCAGCTATATGAAAAAGGCGCCTTTTATTTTTTTTAGGCGCCTTCCTTTTTAGTCCCGTCGCCTGCAGCGGCGCCCCCTTCCACCACTACGTGGCCCCCACCCCCGAGTGCGGGGGGCAAGTTTAGGGTAGAGGCGCAGTCCCCTCTCCTCGCAAACAGTGAGCAGCATGTTTATGGAGGAAAAAGCCACCTGGTACTACATCCCTTGCCCACCCCTGCCCAGGGGTGGGTGGCGAGCGCCTATATACTCTCTTGCGCCCCACTGCTTGTCAGGTGGCAAGGAAACTGGATTCGCAGAGTCGATAGACGACTGAGAATCCAGTGACACGCTTCCCACCGGGGCGGGAGAGGGCCACGCAGTGGCGAGGGGGGGATTGCCGAAGGCACGCCGGCAGCCGGAAGCCGATAGCCGATAGCCGACAGCGGACAGCGGATCACTCATACATCTTCTTATAGTAATTCTGATACTCTCCGCTTACGATTTCCATCCACCAGGGCTTATTGTCCAGGTACCAGCGGATGGTCTTCTTGATGCCATCAGCAAATTTCGTTTCCGGAAGCCAGCCCAGTTCCTTGTGGATTTTCGCCGGGTCGATGGCATATCTGCGGTCGTGGCCTTTTCTATCCTTTACATAGGTAATAAGACTTTCCGGTTTTCCCAGTTCCTTGAGGATAAGCCGCACAATGTCGATGTTTGCCATTTCGTTATGGCCGCCGATATTGTAGACCTCCCCTACGGTACCTTGATGGATGATGAGGTCGATGGCCTTGCAGTGGTCCTCCACATAGAGCCAGTCCCTTACGTTTTTCCCATCCCCATACACTGGAAGGGGCTTATCTTCCAGCGCGTTCATCATCATGAGGGGTATCAGCTTTTCCGGGAACTGGTAAGGTCCGTAGTTATTGCTGCAGCGGGAAATGGTCGCCGGCAGGCCGTAGGTACGATGGTATGCACCCACCAGAAGATCCGCTCCTGCCTTGGAACTGCTGTAGGGAGAGCTGGTATGAAGGGGCGTCTTTTCCGTAAAGAAAAGATCCGGTCTGTCCAAGGGCAGGTCTCCATATACCTCGTCGGTGGATACCTGATGGTACCGGCCGATGCCATACTTCCTGCAGGCATCCATAAGGACAGAAGTACCAATGATATTCGTTTCCAGGAAAATTTCCGGATTCAGAATGGACCGGTCCACATGGGATTCCGCTGCAAAATTCACCACCACATCGGGATGCTCCTCTTCAAAGAGGCCATACACCGCCTCCCTGTCGCAGATATCCATCTTCACAAAGCGGAAATTCGGCTTATCCATGACCGGTGCCAGGGTAGACAGATTTCCCGCGTAGGTCAGCTTGTCCAGACAGACGACACGATAATCCGGATACTTCTTCATCATGTAAAATATAAAATTAGAACCAATAAATCCGGCGCCGCCGGTGATGATGATTGTCAATATATCTACCTGCAATCCAGTTAAAATTCAAACCTATATTCTCCCCATTCCTAAAACTTCAAATTCCCCTCCTTCTCCCCCACAATGCTGCCCCTCCAACCATGACAAGCCACCTGATGTTGCGCCTCTCAAATCTCTTTCCTCAAACCTCAGCTCCCCCTGTCATTTTGAGCGAAGCCCCAAAATCTCCCTGCGCCATGCTGCTCACCGCAAGTGGAGCACACTCCGCAAGGCACACTGCCAGCCTGAAGTCTGGCCATCTGACGTCTCTCCTCTCCCCCCTCAAATCTCAAATCTCTATTCTCAAATCAATCACCTGGCAAAACCTGCAGTCTCTGCGGATAACTTTCCACCACATAAAACAAACTGCAGCTCACCACATCCCCCAGCATTCGAGATTTCACAGATTCAATTTCTACGTTTAATAACTCTATTGCCAGCTCATCACTATAGCTGGAAATAACATCCTGCTCATTGCAGCCGGTCAACTGCTCTGCCTTTGCCAGATGTGCCCGTATAAGGCGAATCATTGACTCCCGATTATAGCTTGTAATGGAAGATTCACCTTCATTGCGGACACGCTGTTTATACCCGCTCTTACGCAGTTCTCCCACAGAAAACTGTCGTTCAAAAAATGCGTTGAAACATCCATGACTGATTTCAGCAGCCCTGACATGTAAAAATGCCTCAATCATGGGATAACTGAGATACAGCTTACCGTGGTCCGTGGATTCAGAGAAAAATTCCATCAGCTTCTGAAAACGACGACAAGCCTCATCCCTATGATTTCGAAAGAAAGAATCCTGCGGATCAAAGTCAAAAATAAGCAATTTATCCGTATAGCTGTCCATGAGCACAGACTTTTCATCTTCTGTTCTGGCAGAGTGTATCATAGAAAGCTGAATATCAAGAGAATCCCAACCATCCGGATATCCCTGACTTTCTTTTTCCAAAGCATTGTAGAGCTTATAAATATTGGTCCCATAGGATACGATTTGCAAATTTTCAGGCAGCAGGTCCAGCTTCTGAGCATACTGAATAATTTCAGGTTCTTTCTTCGTGCCCTCACAGATGACCAATATTTTCTTACTCATCGAACTCACCACCCACATACAGACGCTCCAGATTATTTCCCTGCCGGATTTCCCTGGATGTAGAATCCGCAAAAGACGCAATTTGACCATTTCTAACCACAAAGCAGCAGTCCGGCCGCGTAATCCGGTTCGTCAGCAGATCAATATTGTGGGACGTCACCATAGCCTGCCCGGCAAAATCAGAAATCAGATATTGGAAAACTTTTTTTGCCAATTTGAAATGATAAAAAGCGTCAAACTCATCAATAAACAGGAATGTAATCCCCTTTTTATGCTTCAACCAATAATAAAACAAACTCAGTGCACGGGTACCACTGGAAGCGGCCTTAGAAAAAGGAATCTTCTGTCCGTAATCAAAATACAACTCCGAATTGCCGTCCGGATTTTGTATAGCAGCCAGTTTAACCGCTATTTCCCCAAGCCCATGCAGGAACTTTTCAAAATCCCCAATATACCCCTCCCGGACAATATAATCATATATATCCTCATGAGTATTTAAATAGCCAATATATCGATTATTTAAATCATTTCTCTGGAACCACAACATTCCGTTCACAAAAGTACGGAACTGAGACAGCAAAGAAGAGGAATCCGACAGCATATTATTAAAGACATATTTTACCGCTGATAAATCAGAACTTTTGAAATCCCACTTCATGTCACCAAACTTGTACATTTCCTGAAACTCCGGATCTATAAAGATACCGCCAGCATCAGGCCACCTCAGCACCAGCCTGCCATCAATGGTCAGCTCTTCCCCCAAAAGCAGGCGGTGGCTGCTCTTTCGGTAGCTGTAAGAAATAAAATGATGACCGGGAAACTGAAAGTCATAGCGGAAATCCGCATATTTTACATCTGCATCAGCCTTCAAATAATACCGGTATAAATCTTCAGCAGAATTTTTATCCGACAAATGGGCGGTGATATCAAACAAAGCAAGGCCTAAATTCGTCTTTCCGGAAGCATTAGCCCCATAAATCAAGCCATCCCTGACCAGCCCATCTTTAACACAGTTTTGATTAAAAGCATACTCCCGGGTGCGGGAAAAATCCCAAACCAGGTGTCCAAACTGCTTAAACCCGCTCACTTCAAACCTCTTCAGCATAGAACTGCCTCCTTACCACCACTTTTCTGCTTAAAATATAGCATAAAAAAATCATGCCGTAAAGTTTTTACGGCATGATTTTCGCCACTTCCTGATCCACCCCCACCATAGACGATACAGGCTGGTTTTTCGGAAAAATTCCAAAATTGCCCACCACCATGCAGCACCACCTTCCTGCCGGCACCGTCATTCTGAGCGCCAGTGAAGAATGGTCGGTCGGCCAATTATAAGGAAGGCCCTTTTATGTGCAGGCTAAGGGCCAACTTTGGCCGACTCGCGCATTCTCTGCAGAATGCGCGCAGTACAAGCAGTAAGTGACCGGAGTGCTCATAAATACCAGTCAGCAGGAAGGGAACGCACCAGCACATGACGAATCATTTGGCTCCTTCCTCAGAAAGGAGCTGGGCGAAGCTCTGACAAACACCGAAAAAAAATCAACTCCCCGCTGCCTTCCTGCCGGCACCGTCATTCTGAACGAAGAGAAGAATCTTGGTAAGCACCGCTAATGACTCTTACTAGCTCACTAACCCACTAGTCCACCAGCTCACCAAGGAATCCCAGTCAGCAGGAAGGGAACACACTGGTACGTACCGAACTGTCAGGCTCCATCCTTGTGTCCTGCGACCGTCAGAAGCTGGGCGGAGCCCTGAGGATAGGTCCGAGGCTAAACCTCAAATCTCACCCCCCCACGCCATCCTCCCCGTCGTAAGTAGGGAAAATATCCCTATATCTTCATCCGGACATCACGCATGTAAGAGTACAAATCTTTACAGTGAACTCCGAAATTTCGACCAACATCGGGGATTTTAGGATTTCTTGATGGTGAGTTTACCGTGGGGATGGCAGATCTTTCAAACGTAATAACAGAGCAGTTATATACTTTAGCTGCTGCAATGAGCCACGGATCAGCTATACGATTATCCGACCAGTTTCTAACTGCCGCCGACTGATAACACTGATTATCCGCGATACTCTGTATAACCTGACCATATACTTCTATAATTCGCAAATCATCCGTCGATACAACCTGGAATTGATTTATATTCGACTTTAGCCACTTGGCCAACTCATCTTTACCACGATATATTTCATCCCGGACTTTATCTAAAACCATAATATCAGAGGAACTCACCAGGAGCTGCTTCCAATAGGACGGTACGATATCAGGAGCATAGTACTGATTGAACGGTGCTATAAAAGAATTGGTATCAAACAAGACTTTATCTCCCATTATTTTCCCTCCAAAGTACCGACAAGATGAGTAAAGGTCTTATTATTCGTATCTGTTAATCTGAAAGCTTCCGGATAAGAAGTTCTTCCAGCCAGGACGGAATCTGCCAAAGCCTTTAAAAAGGATCTATCCAATCGACTTTGCATCGTATTGTAATAATTACCTCCACGTCCCTGTGCTTTATTATTGATATATGCCTGAGAAAACGACTTAACATAGCCGGCGAACTCAGTTCCGGATATCCGGTGGAAATCAAAAGCTCTGCGCGCAGCCGCCGTTAAGCTGCAATGGAATACCCGCCCCGCCTCCTTAATACATATCATTGTATCTTCATGCTCATTCTTACATGTATCCCAAAATGCAAGAAAATCTCCTTTAGGCATCAGCACTTCAGCAGCCACTTTATTGCACAAAGTCTCCGTACTTTTAGAAAAATGCTCATCTCCATCATCTGCATTGAAAAGATTATCGGTCCCCACGAATACATGGACAATTTCATGTAGCAAAGAAAACAGTCGTCCATTGACTGTATCTCGTGCATTTATAAAAATTAAAGGCGCATAAGCATCTACTAAAACAAAAGCACGAAATTCTGCCAAGCTTAATGGCCTGTGAGTATTGGCTCCGACAACACCATTCATCATAACCAATATACCAACAGCCTCACATTTTTCACGGATAAACTTAAAAGCATGATTAGCATCCCTGCATTGCTTAAACCACGCAATATCAATATCCAGCTTTTCCCTAACAACCGCACTTACGGCATCCACGTCTTTTTCATTTTTTAAACTACCCACATAAGAAAGCACCTCATAACCTTGATGTAAGCGATACTGCTTCATCCAGTCCTGGATATTTAACATATCAAAAATAGTGTCTCTCAATGCCTGGCTGGCTTCCCCATGATAGGCGCTGTCCATAGTCCTGAATTCCAAAACGCTATATTTCTCAGCCGGTTTTTCTTTTAAGAAAAAATAGCCAAAGGGAATATGTGTCTCATGAGACAATTTTTGAACCTGACTAAGCGTTGGCTTTTTCGTACCTAATTCCCAATCATTTAAAAGTTGGATAACAGAAGCATCTGCCATATCTGCCTGTGCTTCTTCTCTTATCCATCGCAATGTTTCCGGATGTAACTGCAAAATCACGCTTTTGTTTCCCATACGACTACCTCCTTTCCTATCCATATCTTACAGAAATTAAAAGTACGTTGCAAGGAGATAATTCCCACCGCTGACATCCTTGAAAAATTTAAAATTTCTCCAAAAACTACTTCTCATTTTTCCATCTCACGGTATGTGTATAGTAGAGGGACGTGAAAAGGCCCGCGGTTTTGACAAAAAGCATTCCATATATTTCCAAGATGGCCATAGGAAATGCAGGAATGGAATGCCGGAATTCAAAAAGGGTACCGCCTTTCTCCCCTCCACCTTTTCCGGAAAGGTAACAAATTCAGCAAACACTGAAAAACTACAGAGAAACTCAGGACTCCAGAAAATCCCTACAGGGCAAAAATGACGGGAGACTTGGGGAAAGTACTGATTCATTCACAGAGTCTACTTTCATAAATCCTGGATTCCCGAAATACGTAACGTGCCATTTGACCACAGTTGACCTCATATGTT
>ERZ857775.3780-NODE-3780-length-11807-cov-4.646443_pt1 | contig 11807 bp, 7 predicted proteins | sample MGYA00519698_ERZ857775 | MGnify/ENA primary metagenome ERZ857775 (study PRJEB31778, sample SAMEA3449363) | human gut metagenome | biome: human gut; feature: human-associated habitat; material: faeces | place: United Kingdom | collected 2010/2012 ...
GCTACAAAGGTCTGGGCGAGATGAACCCCGACCAGCTGTGGGAGACCACGATGAACCCCGACAACCGCGTCATCGTGCAGATCAAAATCGAGGATGCCGAGCGTGCGGACGAGGCGTTCAGCATCCTGATGGGCGAGCAGGTCGAGCCGAGACGGCAGTTTATTGAGAAGAACGCAAAGTACGCGAATTTGGATGTGTGATAAATTGCGCACCGCCCATGTAGGGGCCGGGCATGCCCGGCCCGCCGCATAAAAAATACCGCCTGTTTGTGGGTCATACACCATGGATTACAAAATTCTTCGTCCGCGCCAAAATCCCCGTTTGCAAAATTACGATTATAAAACCGCAAATCATTATTTTGTGACGGTATGCACGCATCATAAGCAATGTGTATTTGGTGCGGCAGGAAAACCAAATGTCGTCGGACAAATGGCCGCACAAGGAATAAAGGATATTTCCAGACATTTTCCCGGTGTGGGTGTAGATGAATATGTGATAATGCCAAATCATGTTCATATGATATTGGTTTTTCCGCAGGAACAATGTAATTTGTCCGCCGTAGTGGGAAGCTACAAGTCGTATGTGTCCAAAATGTTCCATGTGGAACATCCAGGTGTGACATTGTGGCAGCGTTCATTTTATGATCATATTATTCGTAATGAAAACGCGTATTGTGAAATTAAAAGATATATTCAGGAAAATCCATTGAAATGGAATTTGGATGAATATAACCCCAACGTTTAGCGTAGGGGCCGGGCATGCCCGGCCCGGGACGTAAAAAGAATAACCCTCTTGCGGGCAACCGACGGCTGCGATAAAAACAACCGTTATAATCCATAAGAGGGAAGCAAAGGCAAGGTGGAGGGCCGGGCATGCCCGGCCCCTACAGTGCAGTAAGATCAAGTAAGATTGAGTTAAGGTGATACAATGGAAGAAAACATCATCATGGTGCCGGGGTCCGGTACGAAGGTCATTGTGCGCGATGTGAAGCAGGAGATCGAGACGGCGTTCCTTGACTACTCGATGTCTGTTATCGTGGCGCGCGCTCTGCCCGATGTGCGCGACGGCCTGAAGCCCGTCCACCGCCGCATCCTGTACACGATGCACGAGCGCGGCAACGACCCGCAGCACCCCTACCGCAAATCTGCCGATACCGTCGGTGCGGTGCTGGGCTCGTACCACCCGCACGGCGACGCCTCGGTCTATGATGCCATGGTGCGTCTGGCGCAGGATTTCAGCCTGCGTTACCCGCTTGTGGACGGCCAGGGCAACTTCGGCTCCGTGGACGGCGACCCCCCGGCTGCTTACCGTTACACCGAGGCCCGCATGTCCAAGATGGCCTGCGAGATGCTGACCGACATTGAAAAAGACACCATCGACTGGGACCCCAACTTTGACGAGAACAAGAAGGAGCCCCACGTCCTGCCCAGCCGTTTCCCGAACCTGCTCGTCAACGGCAGCCAGGGTATTGCCGTCGGCATGGCGACGAACATCCCGCCCCACAACCTGCGCGAGATCGTCAACGGCATGGTCGCCCTGATGGACGACCCCGAAATCGACCTGGCCGGGCTGATGGAGTACGTCAAGGGCCCCGACTTCCCGACGGGCGGCATCATCATGGGCCGCAGCGGCATCCGCGCTGCTTACGCCACGGGCCGCGGCAAAATCACGCTGCGGGGCCGTGCCGAGATCATCGAGAAAAAGAACGGGCGCTACGAGATCCTGATTTCGGAAATCCCCTACATGGTCAACAAGACCCGCCTGATCGAGTCCATCGCTGACCTTGTCAAGGATAAGCGCATCGAGGGCATCAGCGACCTGAACGACGAGTCCTCGAGCCGCACCGGCATGAAGATCGTCATTGAGATCAAGAAGGACGCGAACCCCCAGGTCGTGCTGAACCAGCTCTACCGCTTCACCCAGCTGCAGGACACCGTCGGCGTCATCATGCTGGCGCTGGACGACGGCGTGCCCAAGATCATGAGCCTGAAAACCATGATGGAGCGCTATATTGAGTTCCAGATGCAGGTCATCCGCCGCCGCACCGCGTTTGAACTGAAGAAGGCAAAGGAGCGCGAGCACATCCTCGAGGGTCTGCACAAGGCCGTTGACATCGTCGATGAGATCATCGCGACGATCCGCGCCTGCAAGGGCGGCTTTGCCGAGGCGCGGCAGGCCGTCATGGACAACTTCGGCTTTGACGAGCTGCAGGCGGACGCCATTGTCAAGCTGCAATTGGGCCGTCTGGCCGGTCTGGAGATCCTCAAAATCGAGCAGGAGTTGGGCGAGCTGCGCGAGGCCATCGCCGATTATGAGGACATTCTGGCCAACGACGAGCACGTCAAGCGCATCGTCAAGACCGACCTGACCGCGCTGGCCGACAAGTACGGCGACGAGCGCCGCACCTCCATCGAGACCGTCTCCGGCGAGGTCGATATTGAGGACCTGATCCCCGAGGAGACCTGCGTCTTTACGCTGACCCACGAGGGTTACATCAAGCGCACGACGCTGGACACCTACCAGGCACAGAACCGCGGCGGACGCGGCGTGCAGGGCATGACCCAGAAGGACGACGACTTCACCGAGGAACTTTTTGTCGGTTCTACGCATGATTATATGCTGTTTATGACGAACCAGGGCCGCGTCTACCGCCTGAAGGGCTATCAGGTGCCCGAGGGCAGCCGCACGGCCAAGGGCAGCCATATTGTGAACCTGCTGCAGCTGCAGGAGGGCGAGAAGGTCACGCTGATGCTGCAGCAGAAGGCCGGCGTGGACGAGGACAACACCTACGCCACGATGGTGACGAAGCAGGGCCTCATCAAGCGCACGCCGCTGTCCCAGTTCCGCAACATCCGCAAGATGGGCCTGATCGCCATTGCGCTGAACGAGGGCGACAGTCTGGTGTGGAGCCACCTGACCAAGGGTGACGACGAGATCATTGTTGCCACCCACGACGGCGCGGCCATCCGCTTTACCGAGGACGGTGCCCGCTCGATGGGCCGTACCGGCCACGGCGTCCGCGTCATCAAGCTGCGCGAGGGCGACTATGTCGTCGGTGCAGGCGTCTGCCGCCCGGGTGCGAATGTGCTGACCATCAGCGAGGAGGGCAAGGGCCGCCGCAGCCGCATTGACGACTACCGCATCACGAAGCGCGGCGGCTTGGGCATCCGCAACTACTCTAACGGCAACGTGGCGGGCATCAAGATCGTGGATGACACCGACGATCTGATTCTCATCAGCCAGAACGGCATTCTGATCAGAATCCATGCGGCGGACATCAACGTCCAGAGCCGCTACGGCAGCGGTGTCCGCGTCATGCGCCTGGTCGAGGACGACAAGGTGGCCGTGGTCGCCCGCGTGGACCGCGACAACGACGCCGAGACCGCAAAAATCGAGGATACCGGCGAGACCGACCCGACCCCCGAGGAGCTGGCGGCCATCGAAGCCGAAGAACTGGCACAGGAGGCCGCGGAGGACGCAGCCCCCGAGAACGACACCGAAGAATAAACCAATACAGGGGAGAGGCCGCGGGTCGGCCTCTCCTTTTTTAAAGGCTTCCCCCGAGGGGCTGCGCCCGCAGGCGCGTGTCGGAGCGCAACCGCCGAAGGCGGCTCTTAGCGCGTAGACTGAAGCTGCCGCCAGTTCTAAAGGCTTCCCCTTCGGGGGAAGCTGCCGCCCGCAGGCGGCTGATGAGGGCATAGCTTCCGGCAGCAACCCGTAAAACAGGCAATTGCAGCAAGGTCTGCCCTCATCCGGCCTCGCAGGCTCGGCCACCTTCCCCCGATGGGGAAGGCTTTTATGCCAGCTTCCCCTTCACATCCGCAACCTGCTTCATCACGCTTGCCTTCGTCGGGCCGCCGTAGCTGGTGCGGCCCTCGCAGCAGGTCGTCAGGTCGATGGCCGTATAAACGTCATCCTCAAACAGGTCGCTGTACTGCTTGAATTCGTCCAGCGTCAGCTCCTCCAGCGTCTTGCCCTCGCGGATGCAGGCGGCCACCATCGTGCCGGTACACTTGTAGGCATCGCGGAAGGGCATCCCCTTCTTCGTCAGGTAGTCGGCGCAGTCCGTCGCGTTGATAAAGCCCTTCGCGGCGGCGCGGCGCATGTTGGCGGGCAGCGGGGTCATCGTGGCCAGCATCGGGGTGACGGTGCGCAGGCAGAGCTCCAGCGTGTCCACGGCGTCAAAAATGGCCTCCTTGTCCTCCTGCATGTCCTTGTCATAGGCGAGCGGGATGCCCTTCATCATGACGAGCAGCGTGTTCAAATCGCCGTAGACGCGGCCTGTTTTGCCGCGGATCAGCTCCGTTACATCGGGGTTTTTCTTCTGCGGCATGATGGACGAGCCCGTCGTAAAGGCGTCGTCCAGTTCGATAAACTTGAACTCCCAGCTGCACCACAAAATAATTTCCTCGCTCAAGCGGGAAAGGTGCATCATGCAGGTCGCCATGGCGCTGCACAGCTCAATGCAGAAGTCGCGGTCCGACACGCCGTCGATGGAGTTGCCGCACGGCGCGGCAAAGCCGAGCTGTTCGGCGGTGTAGAAGCGGTCCAGCGGGTAGGTCGTGCCCGCCAGTGCGCCGCTGCCCAGCGGGCACTCGGCGTCCATGCGGCGGGTCGCGTCCTGCAATCTCCCCAAGTCGCGCAGCAGCATCCAGGCGTAGGCCATCAGCTGGTGGCCGAAGGTCACGGGCTGGGCACGCTGCAGGTGGGTGTAGCCGGGCATGACGTACCCTGCGCCCTTCTCGGCCTGGTCGCAAAGCACGGTGATAAGTTCTTTTATCTGGCCCTGAATATGCTCGCTGGCGGCGCGCAGGTTCAGGCGGATGTCCAGCGCGACCTGATCGTTGCGGCTGCGCCCGGTGTGCAGGCGCTTACCGGCGTCACCGACGCGAGCGGTCAGCGTCTGCTCGACGAAGGTGTGGACATCCTCGGCGTTGGGGTCGATTTCCAGTGCGCCGCTGTGCAAATCGTCCAAAATGGAGTGCAGACCCTTGTGAATATCGTCCACATCCTGCCGGGAGATGATGCCCTGTCTGCCCAGCATGGCCGAGTGGACAAGGCTGCCCTGAATATCCTGCTCGATCATCCGCGCGTCGAAGCGGATGGAGGAGTTAAAATCGTTTACGCGGCTGTCAACGGCCTTGCTGGCCCGGCCCTGCCAAAGTTGGGGCATAAGTAGAACCTCCTGAATTAGATAATAGATAATAAAATTGGTGGTTCGCGGTGCCGGCGCACCGCTCAAAATTTTCTGCCGCCGTAGGGGCGCATTCTATATGCGCCCGCAGGTCGTCTGCCTGTTGACGGGCGGATATGGAATCCGCCCCTACGCTTTTTTGTTTTGGTCCCGGGCCAAAACTCCACATTTTTTATTATCTTTTATCTATTATCTTTTATCTTTTAATAGTAATGCCAAAACCGCCAAAGGGTTTCCACGCCCCTTGGCGGTTGCTTATTCGGCGTTCGTTCGCTTATTAGTCCTGTGCGGGCCAGTTCTTGGCCAGCTTGGCGCGCTCGGCAATGGGCAGGCCAAACAGGTTGATGAAGCCGTTGGCGTCTGCCTGATTGTAATCCTCATCCTCACCGAAGGACGCGGTCTGCTCATCGTACAGGGTGTACGGGCTGGTGACACCGGCGTTGATCATGTTGCCCTTGTAGAGCTTCAGCTTGACGTCGCCGGTGACGGTTTTCTGCAGGTCGTCGGTGAAGGCGCTGATGGCCTCACGCAGCGGGGTGAACCACTGGCCGTTGTAGACCAGCTCGCCCATCTTCTGGGCCAGCTGTGCCTTGAAGTGCATAGACTCCTTGTCCAGCGTGATGGTTTCCAGAACATCGTGCGCCTTGTACAGGATGGCACCGCCGGGGGTCTCATAGACGCCGCGGCTCTTCATGCCGACGAGACGGTTCTCGACGATGTCCAGCAGGCCGATGCCGTTGGCGCCGCCCAGCTTGTTCAGGTACTCGACCAGCTCGACGCTCTCCATCTCCTTGCCGTCCACAGCGGTGGGGATGCCCTTCTCAAAGTGGATGGTGACGTAGGTCGGGGTGTCGGGGGCCTGCTCGGGGGAGACGCCCAGCTCCAGGAAGCCCGGCTTATTGTACTGCGGCTCCAGGGACGGCTTCTCGAGGTCGAGGCCCTCATGGCTCAGGTGCCACAGGTTCTTGTCCTTGGAGTAGTTGGTCTCACGGTTGATCTTCAGGGGGATGTTGTGGGCCTCGGCGTAGTCGATCTCCTCGTCACGGCTCTTGATGCTCCACTCACGCCACGGGGCGATGATGGCCATATCGGGGGCCAGCGCTTTCAGGGTCAGCTCAAAGCGGACCTGGTCGTTGCCCTTGCCGGTGCAGCCGTGGCAGATGGCGTCGGCGTTCTCCTTCTTGGCGATCTCGGCCAGTGCGGCGGCGATGCAGGGACGCGCGTGGGAGGTGCCCAGCAGGTAGTCCTCATACTTGGCGTCGGCCTTCAGGCAGGGCCAGATGTAGTTTTCGACGTAGTCCTTCTTCAGGTCGAGGACGTACAGCTTGGACGCGCCGGTCTTGATGGCCTTCTCCTCCAGGCCGTCCAGCTCGGTGCCCTGGCCGACGTCGCCGGAGACTGCGACGACCTCACAGTTGTTGTAGTTTTCCTTCAGCCAGGGAATGATGATGGAGGTGTCCAGACCGCCGGAGTATGCCAGAACGACTTTTTTGATGTTTTCCTTTTTCATGATGATTGCTCCTTTATAAAAATACACTTTTGTTCCCTGATGCAAGCGTCCCTCTTGCACCCTCTATCTGCGGTTCGCTTTGGATGATTTTATTATACGCCGTACGGCTTTTTCGTCAATGCTAAAAACCGCCAAACCTTGGGCGGCTTTGCACGGCGTTTTGGTTCAAATTGCATCTTTATGCAATTTTAAGAGAATATATTCGCATATTATGCAATACCAGTGTATATTCTCATGCAGTCTGCCGGGGCCCCTGCCGGGCCTTTTGGGCAGGCCGCCCAAAACGCAGACGAGCGCCGCCGGGCAGTGTGCCGGGCGGCGCTCAGGGTAAGTTCCGTTTCAGGGGTCGGTGCCGCCGTCGGCGTTACGGTCAGGCCCTTGGCTCCCCCTTTGGGGGAGCTGCTGAGCGGATGCGAAGCTGAGAGGGCGAGCACGCCGACCAGCACACAAAAAGGGAGCGGCTCCCGGTCTCAGGAGCCGCTCCCTGCGGTTTTATGGGGTATGTAAGGGGTTACTGGGCCTTCCATGCAATGGCCATGACAGCCTCGCTGTACACGGTGAACTGCAGGCCCGTCTTGGCGTAAGTGTCGATGCTGACGGGGGTCACCACCACGTCACCGGCCTTGTGGAACCGGGTGTCGGCGGTGAACATCTGCACGGCATAGTAGGTCTGTGCGGTCTTGCCGCGGGTGCCCTCCGGCAGGGTGAGCTTGCCGGTCACGCCGCTTTCGGAGAAGCGGTCGTTGGGCAGCACACCGATGCTGCTGTTGACCTGCACGGTGAAGTGCTCGGCGTTGGCCGGGTCAAAGCCTGCAGCGGTGAGGGCGGCGTCCAGAGCGGCATTGGCAGCGTCCACGCTGTCGTAACCGGCAGCCTTGGCGTCGGCCTCGGTGGTAGCGGCACGGCTGAACCAGGTATCAATGGTGGGGTCCAGCATGGGGATCGTCTCCTGGGCCACCTGCACAGCGCCGCAGCGGCTGCAGTGGCTGCCCTGGGTGTAGCCTACAGAGGTCTCGGTGGGCTCCACAGCCGGGTCTTCCACCCAGGTATGGCCCAGAGCAAGGATCTCGGTCTTTTTCTCGATCTTGCCGCAGTTCCGGCACTTTACGCCCTTTTCACCCTTTTCGGTGCAGGTAGCAGCCTTGAGGATGACCTCGTCCTTTTCTACCATGTGGTGCTTGCCGCAGGTGAACTGCTTGATGAAGCTGGTGACCATATCGGTGACCTGACCGCCCAGATCGTTGACCTTGTTCTGGACGATGTTGTTGACCTTGTTGCCTACCTTATCGCTGACCCAATCTCCCAGCTTGCCGGGCAGGAACTTGTGGACAGTGTCGTCCACTTTCTTGTCCACGATGGTACCGGCACCATTGCCCAGCTCGGTGATCTTGCTGGAGACCATATCGCTGATTGGCAGCAGGTTTGCCTGCATACGATCCAGCACTTTCTGGTCATCCCAGCCGGCGCTGACGCCCGTGGAGGCATCGCTGGCGGCTTTTTCCACCTGCTTGCGGACAGTGTCCATAAAGGAGGTGTCCTCCACCAGCTGCCTGCGGATCTCCTTGCGCACCTCGTCCATGGTCTCGGCACCCAGCTTGGTCTTGAGCAGCTTGGCGTATTTCTCGTCCTTCATGATCTCGTCCATGGCCAGATCCAGTGCGTCATCCACCAGAGAGTCGGTCAGGTCGTCGATTGCTTCCTTATTGTTATCCGATGCGGCAGCCTGTGCCAACTTCAGCACCAGATTGTTGATAATGGGGTCGGCATCCGTGCCATCTTCTTTATTGAGCGCACCGCGAGCCTGCGAGAACAGCAGCTCATAGGCGCTCTTTTTGGTGGCGGCCGTGCCCTCTTCGCCGGTAGCGGCGCTCACGATGGCGGACACCGAATTCTGCACCGAATCCTTGGACAGGAAGCTATCGTTCAGGGTATCCTTCACGGAATCCATCGTGCTCTTCAGGCCGGACAGCAGATTTTTGGCAGTGGTTTCATCAATCACACCGTAATTGCCGATCTTGACGCCCATGATGGCGGCCAGCGTCTCGTTGTAGATCGTGTTCAGTGAATCAACGGCTTCTTCCTTGGTCTCCGCATTGCGGGCCGCTTCCTCCGTTTTCTTCAGGGCGTCGTTGATCTTATTGGTCACGGTATCGGCCAGCGAATCCGCGGCGGCATCTATTCCTTTGATCTCGGCGATCTCGGCCCCAGAGCTGACGTCTTTTGTCTTGACGACGTCCTTTTCCCCACAGCCGTAGTCGCAGTACGCCGTCATCTCTGTGATAACCTGCTCACCAAAAAGCTCATAGCTTTTTGTCACTTCATAGTGGGTAAACTTATGTTTTCTGATGGGGTCGCTGGTTTTCTTTTCAGAATCCGCATTGCGGGCACCGCACACGGTGCAGTACTGCGACTCCGTCTGATCCTGGCAGCCGGGCTTGTCATCGTCTACATACTTGCCCCAAGCGTGGCCCAGAGCCGGATGCTCTTTTGCATAGGTCTCATCAACGTTCTCTGCATTGCAGCCATCCCGCTTGCACACCTGATAGCGCTTGCCGGGTGTGGTGCAGGTGGGAGCTTCAATGACCCACTCTGCGCCCTCGAAATCATGGCCCAGAACAGGATGGGCTTCTGCATAGCCCTCCTCTACCACCTTGTGGTTGCAGCCGCTGCGCTGGCAGACCTGGTACTTTTCTCCGGCAGTGGTGCAGGTAGCCTCCACCACGATCCAATCACTCATGTTGTGGTCCAGGGCAGGAACGAAATCATCCTTTTTTGTTGCCGTGCATCCGACCCCGAAAAGGTTATACGCACACTTGTAAACAGTATATCCCTGCTCTGTGCAAGTAGGGGCAACCGTTTTTTCTTTCTTCCAGCTATGCTTATGTCCTTTCAACAAGGCAGCCTCGTCTGCAACGGCCTCGTCCTCCTCTGCCACTTCCCGGTCCTCGGACAGCTCCGGCAGGGCAGCGGCCTCGTCCTCCTCTGCCACCTCCCGGTCCTCGGACAGTTCCGGCAGGGCAGCGGCCTCGTCGGTCTCGGTATCGACGTCGGCCTCGTCAGCCTCCGTGTCGGTTTCCTGCTGCTCGGTCTGGGCTGCAGGGGTCTCTACCTCGTCGGCGTCCGCCGCCAGTACGGGAGCCGCCGTGGACAGGGTAAGACCAACGGCCAGCACCAGAGCGGCCGCACGTCTGCCCAGTTTGTTGAATTTTCTCACGTTCCATCCTCCTTTAATTTTGTGGAGCGCGGAGCCATGCCCACCGCCCCAGAAAACAGATACGTCTACACTTAATGTCTATCACATTTCAAACAAAATTGCAACACAAATCAAGCAAAAGAGCAACGTTCCGGCCGGAATTTACAATTTAGGACCAGACTTAATCCGCACTGCCCGCGCCGTGCTCCGCAAAGGGGCGTCCGGCGGCCTGCCACGCCGTGCACAAAAGCTCCTTTTGCGCCTTGGGCAGCTTTTTAAGGGCGGCTTCCCGGCGCAGGGCGGCACAGCGGTCGGCGCAGCGTTCCAGATAGGCAAAGCCCTCGGCCCCGTGGGCGCGGGTGTAGCGCGCGCCCCTGCCGCTACGGTGGGCCCGCAGGCGGGCGGCGGGGTCGTTGGTCCAACCGGTGTACAGCTGGCCCCCGGCGCACCGCACCATATACACAAAGGCAGCCTTGGGCCGCGCCGTGCTGTCAGATGCGGCCATTGTTGCGCAGCACCTGACGGCAGGCGGCAATGGCGGTATCCTTGTCCTTGGCCGTGATGAGGAAGCGGCTGGCGTGGCAGAAGCTGATGCCGGGGATGCCGCTCTTCTGCTCGATGACCTCCTGCGGCTGACCGGCCCAGCTCTGGGGGAAGGGCAGCTTGGAGCGCTTGGTCTTGTGGTCGGTCACGCACTGGGCGCTCCACCCGCCGCGCTGGCTGGGGTAGATGACGAAAAGGGCATCGGTCTTGTACAGGCCATTTTTCCAGGGCAGGTAGCAGGGCAGGATCACGATGCCGTCCCGGGAATTCTTATAGGCCTGCTGCACTTTTTCGTCGGCACGGTTCACGGCATTCGCGCTCTCGATCTGGTTTTCCAGGATCTGCTTTGCCACAGCCACCGCCTTGAAGAAGCAGGTGTCCTGATCCTCCTTGGAATCCCACACCGGGTTGAAGAAGCCGATGGCATCGCACAGGCTGTTCTGCTCGCCGGTGTTGTCGTTCAGGTCAAGAGGCTGGATAAAGTTTTCATCGATGAGCCGGGCCTGACGCTCCCCCACCAGCCCCGGGCCCAGCACCCGCCACAGCAGGCCGAAAGCCGCATAGGGCACACCGTTCTCCCGCACAGGGCTGTTTTTGGCATGATGATCAAACGGGCCGTCCCCAATGTCGAATACCAGCCCTGCAAAGCCTTGAGGCACCGCAAAGCCGCGCTGTATGGCAATGTTGGGGTTGCATATCTTCAAAAGCGCCGCGCTGAACACATCGTCGGCGTGAAATTTTCCGCCGTGGGTAAATGCGGTATCGGGTATCTGCAAAATATCGTCTCCTTTAAAGTGCCATAAAATCAAATCTACTCCCATAGCATAACATATGGGGGGCGTGTTTGGTAGCCGTTTTTTCACAGGAGGGCGAAAAAACGCGGCTCCGGCTGTCTGCACGGGATACGATTTGGATACACAAAATGGGTATGCTATGGTATAGTAAAGGCAGTATTTTGTTTTATTTTGCCGTGAACTGCGGAAAAAGGGGGTTTTCAAGGATGCATTTCAAACGCAGGCGGCGCCGTGCGGGCCGCGTGGTGCTTTTTGTTCTGGCTGCGGTGCTGCTGGCCGCGCTGGGAACCGGCATGTGGCTGCTGTGGCCCCGTGCCATGCGCCGGGATATGCCCAGTGCGGCGGCGCCCCAGGGCACGCTGCGGGGGCTGCGGCTCTCGTGGAGCTATCCAACGGCTGCGGGCGGGCTCTCCTCCGGCGGGCCGGAGGTTCTGGATACGCTGTTCGCAGACGCGGCGGCCTATGCCCAGGCCCATGGGCTGAACGCGCTGTTTCTGGACGTTGCGGACGCCGAATTGTCCAGCATCGCTTTCCGCGACCGCGCTTATGAGACCTGGCCCGGCGCGGCGGCGG
>ERZ857775.3789-NODE-3789-length-11792-cov-2.861123_pt1 | contig 11792 bp, 11 predicted proteins | sample MGYA00519698_ERZ857775 | MGnify/ENA primary metagenome ERZ857775 (study PRJEB31778, sample SAMEA3449363) | human gut metagenome | biome: human gut; feature: human-associated habitat; material: faeces | place: United Kingdom | collected 2010/2012 ...
CGGGATATACAGGATATTTCCATAAAGCAATTTTGCAGCAAAACTGTCATGCAGTTTCAGGAAAAGCCATGATGCTCAGAAGCGAACTGTTTTTGAAGGCAGGCGGCTTTTCAGAAGATGTGGAAGATCGCATGAAGGATGTGGATCTGTGCCTGAAGCTGGAAAAGCTGGGTTACAGAAATGTTTACGAGCCGGGAATTGCTGTGATTCTTCAGGACCATCAGAGAGGAAGAAAGCAGGGCGCAAGACCGGCTGCTCAGTTTGCAAAGAAGTGGAAAAGTCTGCTTCAGATGCCGGACAGATTTTACAACAGCAATCTGTCACTGGACAATACGGATTTCAGAATCCGTGATTATCACCGGAAAGAGGATTGACAGATGCCGGATGTGAGTATCGTAATTCCTAATTATAATGGAATATCGTATCTGGAAGGATGTCTGAAATCCATACAGGAGCAGAAGAACATTCATCCGGAAGTAATGGTGGTGGATAATGGTTCCACTGATGGAAGCCAGGACTATATCAAAAAAGAATTTCCTTTCTGCAAGTTGATTTGTCTGGATCAGAACTATGGATTTTGCCGGGCGGTCAATGAAGGATTTCAGGCTGCAGAGAGTGAATATGTCATACTTTTGAATAATGATACGGAAGTAAAGCCGGATTTTTCAAGAAAACTATTGGATGCCATTCGTGCAGACCAGAGGAGATTTTCCTGCCAGGCCTGCATGCTCCAGTATCAGAATCCGGAGCTTACGGATGATGCGGGAGATTTTTTCTGTGGGCTGGGCTGGGCATTTGCCAGAGGAAAGGGAAAACCGGCATCGGAGTATCAGAAGAGTGGCAGGATCTTTTCATCCTGCGCAGGTGCCGCGATTTACCGGAAAAGCCTGGTTTTGAAGCTGGGCGGGTTTGACGAGGCGCATTTTGCTTACCTGGAAGATCTGGATATTTCTTACAGGGCAAAGCTTGCCGGTTATGTGAACTGGTATGAGCCGAGGGCCCGGGTTCTCCATGTGGGGAGTGGGACCAGCGGGTCAAGATACAATCATTTTAAAGTAATACATGCAGCGGGAAATAATGTATATCTTCTATACAAAAATATGCCGCTGCTTCAGCTTGTTGTGAATGCTCCGCTTTTATTGGCGGGTTTTCTGATAAAGTATCTTTTTTTCGTGAAAAAAGGTCTGGGCAGGGATTATCGGGAAGGTTTCGTAAGAGGCATCCGGCTGTGCAGAGCGAATCCGGGGCGAAGAGTTGTCTTTGGAGCCAGACATATTTCCATATGTTTTGGCATTCAACTGGAGTTATGGAGAAATATTTTCCGTCTGGTGTAGGGAAACATCTGTAAGAGTTTCGGATAGAGCGAAGGGGGAAACATAGGTGAGAGTTTGTGATTAAGGATAACCAGCGGTACTTTAACCGGCTTCATGTGGTGATTGATGCCGCCGTCATTTGCATATCATATATTCTGGCCTGGGTCTACAAGTTTCTGATTCTGAAGGATCCGCCAGGACTGGGCTTTGCCCTGTATATGGTGGCATTATTTGGAATTGTTCCGTTATATCTGATGCTCTATCTGGCATTTAACATGTATACCGCCAAGCGGGTACAGGGTCGGAGACTGGAGTCAGGAAATATATGTAAAGCCAACACGGTGGGACTTCTGATCGTCATGGCTGTATTCTTCCTGTTGAGAGAATATAATGGATATGCCTATGAGTATTCCAGAACCATGTTGTTCTATTTTTATGTGGTCAACATTGTGATGGAACTGCTGGTCCGGAATGCAATCCGGATCGTGCTGAAGAAGATCCGACGCAGCGGATTTAATTTACGGCATATTATTTTTGTGGGGTACAGCAGTGCGGCTGAGTCCTTTATTGACCGCATTTATGCCAACCCTCAGTGGGGTTACCGGGTCTGCGGAATTCTGGATGACAATAAGGAATCCGGTTACACCTATAAAGGGGTACCAGTATTGGGACCTACGGATGAACTGGAAACGATTCTGGAGAACAACCGGCTGGATGAAATTGCTCTTACGCTGGCGCTCCGGGAATACTATAAATTGAAGCGGATCGTAGCGATCTGCGAAAAATCCGGTGTGCATACAAAATTTGTTCCGGATTATAATGATATCATACCGACGAGACCATATACGGAAGATCTTCTGGGCCTTCCGGTGATCAATATCCGGCACGTGCCGCTGACTAATACCTTTAATATGGTATGTAAGCGGGCAGTGGACATTGTTGGAGCCATTGTTGCCATCATCATTTTTTCGCCGGTTATGCTGGTTACGGCCATTTTGGTAAAAATAACATCCAAAGGGCCGCTCATATATAAGCAGGAGCGGGTAGGACTCCATAACCAGACATTTCAGATGTATAAGTTCCGTTCCATGGAAGTACAGTCTGAAAAAAGTGAAAAGCGGGCATGGACTGTCCGGAATGATCCTCGCGTGACAACCGTGGGAAAAATCATCCGGAAGACCAGTATCGATGAACTGCCGCAGTTGTTCAATATCCTGAAGGGTGACATGAGCCTGGTGGGACCAAGACCGGAGCGTCCTTTTTTCGTGGAAAAGTTCCGGGAGGAGATTCCAAGGTATATGATCAAGCATCAGGTGCGTCCGGGACTGACCGGATGGGCACAGGTCAACGGCTACCGGGGGGACACATCGATCAAAAAGCGTATTGAATACGACCTGTACTATATTGAGAACTGGACCATGGGACTGGATTTTAAGATCCTGTTTCTAACGTTCTTCAAAGGCTTTGTAAATAAGAATGCTTATTAGCAGGCGTAGAAAGGATGAATTATGGCAAAAGAAACTATGAAAAAGACGACTTCGAAAAAAAATGCATCTCATCAGAAAACGTCTTCTGCAAAATCTGCATCAGGCAGAAGCAGAGGAGGTTCTAAGAAGAGAGCATCCAAAAAGAAAAAGCGGATGATGATTTTCGGCATTGAGATTGCAGTGATTCTGATTCTTGTGCTGGGATTCTGGGTAGTAAGCAAACTGGATAAGATTCAGAAGCCGAAGGTAGAGCAGGATCAGATTGAAGTAAATGAATCTCTGCAGGAATCCACGATGGAAACCATGAAAGGTTACACTACCGTCGCACTGTTTGGCCTTGATACCCGTGAAGCGGGACAGCTTGGAAGTGGAAATCGAAGCGATACCATTATTATTGCGAGCATTAACAATGATACCAAGGAAGTAAAACTGGTCAGTGTATATCGTGATACTTATCTGAATCTGACCAATGGTAAATATAATAAATGTAACAGCGCATATTCCTCAGGCGGTCCGGCACAGGCAATCAGTATGCTGAACACGAACCTGGATCTGGATATTGAGTACTATGTCAGCGTAGACTTCGCTGCACTGACCAAGACAATAGATCTGCTGGGTGGTATCGACATCGATGTAGATGACGCTGAGATTGAACATCTGAACAACTATATTGTTGAGACATCCAAGGTAACAGGTATCCAGACGCAGCCGCTGACCAGTACAGGACTTCAGACACTGGATGGCGTACAGGCGACTTCCTACTGCCGTATCCGTTACACTGCAGGAGACGATTTCAAACGTACGGAGCGTCAGCGCGAAGTGATCATGCAGCTGGTAAGCAAGGCAAAGAAGATGGATATCAGCAAAGTTAATGATATCATTGATGCTGTATTCCCGCTGATTGCAACCAACTATACCAACGATGAGCTGGTAGCAATGGCTCCGCAGCTTTTGACCTACGATATTGTGGACACCACCGGATTCCCGTTTGATAAAGCAAATGCAACTGTCAAAGGAAAAGGTTCCTGTGTTGTTCCGGTAAATCTGGAAGAGAACGTAAAACAGCTTCATGAGTATCTCTTTGGCAACGCTGATTATCAGCCATCCAATGAGGTAACAGAGATCTCTTCAAAGATCAATTCTGAGACAGGATATTAAAAAATAGTGAATGAATAGAAGCGAGGGATTCGTGAAGTTCCCTCGCTTTGTTTCTAATATAGAAAATTGCAGAAAACAGGAGAAACTGATGACAGCGGATATTGTAGTTCCGGTTTATCGTCCGGGGGCAGAGTTAGGAGAACTGCTGAGCCGTCTGGCTGACCAGACGATACTGGCAGGGAAGATCATTCTGATGAATACAGAGGAAGCACATTTCCCGGCAGAGCTTCCGGAAAGATACGAAAATGTGGAAGTTCATCATGTGACAAAGCAGGAATTTGATCATGGCGGTACCAGAGATCAGGGAATTCGCCTCTCTGAGGCAGACGTAGTGATCTGTCTTACGCAGGATGCTATGCCGGCGGATGAACATTTGGTGGAAGAATTGCTGAAACCATTTGCAGATCCTTCCGTATGGGCGGCCTATGGAAGGCAGCTGCCGAAGGAAAATTGCAGGGAAGTGGAAAAATACACCCGCAGTTTTAATTACCCTGATGAAAGCAGGATCAAAGGAAAAGAGGATCTTCCGGTATTGGGGATTAAGACTTTTTTCTGCTCTAATGTCTGTGCTGCGTGGAGACGGGAAAAATACAAAGAACTGGGTGGATTTGTCAAACGGACTATTTTTAATGAAGATATGATTTATGCAGGAACCATTATAAAGGCAGGTGGTCGAATTGCCTACTGTGGTGCATTCTCACAATTACAGTGCCCTGCAGCAGTTTCACCGGAATTTTGATCTGGCAGTATCCCAGACTATGCATCCGGAAATCTTTGGCGGCATTCGTTCGGAATCTGAAGGCATACGTCTGGTAAAAAGGAGTCTTTCTTATTGTATTAAAATCAGAAAACCGTGGTTGATGATCCAGGTGGTGACCCAGAGCGCAGGAAAGCTCCTGGGCTACAAACTGGGACAGCGTTATGAACGGCTTCCAAGAAAACTGGTTCTGGCGTGTACCATGAACCGGGAATTCTGGGATAAGGAGGAGCTATGAAAGGAAAAAAGATAAAGCGGACTATGCTGACAGTGACTGTTCTGTGTATGGGGCTTCTGATTGGCTGCGGTACGGATAAAAAGACAGAAGAACAGCAGCTGGCTTTACGAACCCAGGGCATGGAACAGGCTCGGGAAGGCAGCTATGAAGACGCCATCGCTTCCTATAATGAGGCCCTGGAACTTGCCGATATGCATGCAGGCAGTCTGGAACTGGATATTGCGGCATATAAAGCATCGGCACAGTATTATGCAGGAAATACAGAGGATGCCATTGCCACCTGCAGTGCCATTCTGGACCTGAAGGAGAGTGCGGAGATTTATACAACCAGAGGACTTCTCTATCGGGAGGCAGGAAATGCAGAAGCCGCAAAAGCAGATTTTACCAAGGCGATGAGTCTTACCTCTAAGAAGAATAAAGTAATGCTGGGAAGACTTTCTTATTATATGGAAGATGATACAAATGCCAAGACCTATCTGGAGGCAGCTTCCAAGGAAGGTAATCCGGAAGGCATTTACTGGCAGGCAGAGCTGTACCGGGAGATGGGAAATACAGACTATGCCATTACCCTCTATCAGAGTTATCTGGATGGTGAAGAAGTTACGCATCAGGAAGCTTATGAACGGGTGGCGGATTATCAGCTGGCACAGGGTGATTACACTGGTGCACTGGACACCCTGCAGGCGGGAATTTCCATGGGAAACGGCGGATGTCTGCAAAAACTGATGGCATCGGAGATCACTGTCTATGAACAGCAGGGAGATTTTGATACCGCCCTTCAGAAGATGGAGATCTATCTGGAAAGCTATCCGGATGATGCGGATGCACAGAGAGAATATACCTTCCTGAAAACACGCTCCCAGGACGGTCAGGCCGGAACGGATACGGAAGCGGAAGAGGATACAGAAGGTACAGAAGAATAAAAATCAGAACCACGTGGATTTTATAATTTTCCGCGTGGTTTTTTGTTTATAGATATGCTGGGCAGGCCGAAGTGACAGCCTGTGAAAGGAACGTCCGCAGTCCCGGTACTTGATGAGAACGAGCCTGCAGCGAAGTTCGAATCTTAGTACCGCTGGATCGAGGACTTAGCGCGAGCGGTTCCGCTCACAGCCTGTCACTTCCAAGTGCTGGGCTGCATGTAAATAATGCCTGAATAAAATTAATTATTTCAGATTATTTGGTCCGAATCCAAGCGGAAGAAGCTCTTTCAGTGTGAAGATTTCATACTGCTCTTTTCCGATTGCCAGAATGATCTGGAACTCTTCCGGATCACAGAACTCCATCATAACCTGACGGCAGACACCACATGGAGCTGCATATTCTTTCAGTTCTTTATTCATACCGCCCACAACACAGATAGCATCAAATTCCAGCACGCCCTCGCTGACTGCCTTGAAAAATGCCGTTCTCTCCGCACAGTTGCTTGGAGTATAGCCTGCATTTTCAATATTACAGCCGCCATAGACGGTTCCGTTCTTTGCCAGCAGAGCCGCTCCCACATGGAAATGAGAATAGGGTACGTAGGAATAATCCATCATATTGATAGCTTTATCAATCATTTCTTCAATCTGCTTCTTTTCCAGCTCTTTCATACAACCTCAAACAATCCTTTCCTTAATATCCAGTTGCCTCTTCCTGTTTCACCAGTTTGATAATACGGCTGGTTCCCAGACGGTCCGCACCCAGAGAAAGGAACTTTTCTGCATCGTCAAGAGAAGAAATTCCTCCAGCTGCCTTCATCTTCACATTCGGTCCGATATGCTCGGAAAACAGTTTGATATCCTCAAAAGTTGCACCTGCTTTGGAAAATCCGGTAGATGTTTTAATATAATCAGCTCCTGCTTTTGTCACTGCTTCACACATACGGATTTTTTCTTCATCGGTGAGCAGGCAGGTCTCGATGATGACTTTCAGTATTTTGGAACCGCATGCTTTTTTGAGCGTACGGATTTCCTCTTCGATGCAGTCAAATTTGCCGTCTTTTGCCCAACCGATATTGATGACCATATCAATCTCATCTGCGCCATTTGTCAGTGCATCCCTGGTCTCAAACTCTTTTGCCGCGGTGGTCATGTATCCGTTCGGGAAACCAATCACGGTGCAGACTGCCATTTTATCCTGTACATATTCTTTTACCTGTTTTACATAAGCAGGCGGAATACATACAGAAGCGGTTCCATAGGTAATTGCATCATCACAGATCTGTTTGATCTCCGCCCAGGTAGCAGTCTGCGTCAGCAGTGTATGATCAACATGCTTTAAAATCTCTTTTACATCCATTCTTATAAATTCTCCCCGTCTTTATTATTATGCCAGTTCCAGTGCAATCTCCATCATCTTGCCGAATCCCAGCTGACGGTCTTCTGCACTTAAGAACTCGTTGGTATACAAATGGTCAGAAATGGTCAGCATACAGAGGGCTTTCTTACCTGCTTTTGCTGCATTCATATACAGAGCTGCCGCTTCCATCTCCACAGCCAGTACACCCATGCTGCGCCACAGATCATTGACATTCGGGTTCGCATTATAAAATACATCAGAAGAAAGGACATTTCCAACAACTACATTGGTACCCTGACGTTTTGCAGTCTCAACGGCTCTGTTCAGCAGGTCATAATCTGCGATCGGAGCAAAAGTTCCCGGAAGGCCATACTGATATACATAGTTAGAATCCGTGCAGGCACCCATGCCGATGACTACATCCATCAGTTTCAGATGATCCTGCAGGGCTCCTGCAGAACCAATACGGATGATCTGATCTACATCATAGAAGTTAAACAGCTCATAGGAATAGATTCCGACGGAAGGCATACCCATGCCTCCGCCCATAACGGAAATCTCTTTTCCTTTGTAAGTTCCGGTATATCCAAACATGTTTCTGACTGCAGTTACCTGTCTCGGATTCTCGAGATACGTCTCTGCAATGTATTTTGCTCTCAATGGATCTCCGGGCATCAGTACGGTTTTGGCGAAATCGCCTGCTTTGGCGCTGTTGTGCGCAGTTGGTGTGTTGGACATGTTTGTTCTCCTTTCTTATTTAGACTTCACAAAAATCTTGCCGTTGGCTGCCGGTGTGTGGGCTTTTCCCACGAACAGCACCAGTGCCACGATAGTTACCACATACGGAATCATGGAAATCAGGTTCGGGGATACCATATTGCTCTGGGATGCCAGGGATTTGATACCACTGCAAAGGCCAAAGAGCAGGCATGCCTTCGTTGCTCCCTCCGGGGAGAACTTTCCAAAAATAACCGCTGCAATCGCAATAAAGCCCTGTCCTACGATTACGCTGGGGCGGAACTGGTTAATGGTTGCCAGGGTGACAAAAGCTCCGCCAAGCCCGGCCAGAAATCCGGACAGAATCACACAGATGTAACGAACCTTGTATACGTCAATACCCAGGGATTCACATGCTTCCGGATGTTCCCCGACAGCTCTTAAGTGAGCTCCGAATCTTGTTTTATAAAATACAAACCAGCAAATAAATGCCAGAATAAATACCAGATATGCCACTGCATAGACATTCAGTACGTTGCTCCAGAAAGAACCGGTCGGGAACACACCCTCAAAGAGTTTCGGCAGCTTGCAGCTAGGATCCATCGCCGGTGTATCAGAAGAGTTATTGTACATCGCCTTGCAAAGGAACAGTGCCAGTCCAGGTCCTAAGAAGTTGATCGCCGTACCGGCAATGGTCTGGTCTGCATGGCAGGAAATACATGCAAATGCGTGGATCAGTCCGAACAGTGCGCCCGCCAGTCCTGCACAAAGGAATGCGATCCAGCCGTTTCCGGTGGTCAGTCCCATAACCGCTCCGGTGAAAGCACCGATGGTCATCATTCCCTCAATACCGATGTTGACCACTCCGCTTCGCTCGGAAAAACAGGAACCAAGTGCCGCCAGCAGAAGGGGCGGGGTTGCGATCAGGGTCGCATTAATCAGAAGTCCAAGGTCTTTTATTAATTCATTCATCTTATTTTGCCTCCTTCTTCTTTGCTGCTTTCAGCACGAATACTTTAAATACATGGGCGATGGCAATCAGCAAAACGATACAGCCCATGATGATGTCAACAACCTCAGAAGGTGCTTTTACAATACTAAGCTTGGATCCGCCGTATTTCATAGCTCCATAGAAAAGTCCGGAGAAAATACATCCAATAGGATTGGAAGATCCGATAAGGGCAACCGTAATTCCTTCGAACCCGAAGCCTTCCTGTCCGGCAAACTGACTGAGACGTCCTGCCATACCAAGTACCTGCACGGCTCCGCCAAGACCGGATAACAGTCCGGAAATTCCAAGGGCGGTCAGGATTGATTTGTTGGCATCAATTCCTCCATACTCCGCGCCATTGCTGTTAAAACCAACGGCTTTCAGTTTATAGCCAAGGGTCGTCTTCTCAATGATTACCCAGATAATCACTGCCGCGATGACTGCCAGTACAATTCCCCAGTGGGCATTGCTGCAGTCCAGAGTGCTGCGCAGTCCTTCCGGCATCAGCAGTCTTGCAGAAGCTGCCACATCCTGGGTTGCTTCACTGCTGTCACGATGGATACCCGGAAGATTTACTACATAGTTAGAAAGGTAGAAGGCAATCCAGTTAAACATGATGAAGGATAATACTTCGTGAATGCCTCTTTTTACTTTCAGGATTCCGACAATCAGGGACCAGATACAGCCGGCTGCTGCAGCTGCCACCAGACACACAATGGCATGAAGACCTGCCGGAAGTTTTAATACGATTCCCAGTACACAGGCCACCAGTCCACCGATAACGAACTGTCCCTCTGCACCAATGTTGAATACACCTGTTCTGAAGGAAAAGGCTACACTCAGACCGGTAAAGATCAGCGGGCTTGCATAAACAAGCGTCCATACCAGATATTTCGGCTTGCTGAAAATACTGCTGAACAGTTTTCCGTATGCCACAGCCGGACTGATACCTGCAATCATCAGGAACACCGCTCCGATCAGAAGACCAACTATAATCGCAATGATGGTATAGAGTACATTACTTTCCAGAATGCTTTTCTTTTTATTCATTTGTCTTTCCTCCTGCCATCATAAATCCAAGTTCTTTCTCATCTGCGTCCTTACCCGCTACGCTTCCGGTGATCTGGCCGTCAAAGATAACCTCGATCCGGTCAGACAGGCTCATGATCTCATCCAGCTCGAAGGAAACCAGTAGAACCGCCCGGTTCTTGTTTCTCTGCTCTACCAGATATTTATGTACAAACTCGATTGCTCCTACATCAAGGCCTCGGGTCGGGTTGACTGCAATCAGAAGCTCTTTGTCATTGGTTACCTCGCGGGCAATGATGACTTTCTGCTGATTTCCACCGGACAGGGTACCTGCCGGAGATTCCGCACAGCCTCTCGGACGCACATCAAATTTCTCAATCAGTTCTTCTGCATGTTCTTTGATGGCTTTCCGGTTCAGAATACCATGGGAAGAATATGGTTCTTCCTCAAAATGCTGCAGAATCAGGTTGTCCTCATTGGAGAACTCCAGAATCAGGCCATGTTTCTGACGGTCTGCCGGAATACTGGAAATACCACTCTCAAAAGTCTCCTTTGGTGTCTTATTGAAGACATCTTTGCCAAGCATGGTCACTTTTCCGGATTCTGCTTTCCGGAGTCCGGTCAGTACTTCTACCAGCTCCGTCTGTCCGTTTCCATCTACACCTGCCAGGCCAACAATCTCACCGCGTCTGACATTCAGATGGAAGCCTTTCAGGATCTCGACACCACGATAATCCTTTGCATGAAGGTCTTCGATATCAAGAACCACTTCGCCCGGCTCCTGGTCCTTCTTGTCGACTTTGAAGTTTACGTCACGGCCTACCATCATGGCTGCCAGCTCATTTTCATTGACGTCTGCTACCTTCACCGTCTGAATGTATTTACCCTGACGGATAATGGTACAGTTATCAGAGGAAGCTGTGATCTCTTTCAACTTATGGGTAATCAGGATAACGCTCTTGCCATCTGCGGTCAGATTGTCAATGATCTCCATCAGGCCTTCGATCTCCTGGGGTGTCAGGGAAGCAGTCGGCTCATCAAGGATCAGCGTCTCCGCTCCGCGGTACAGAACCTTTAAGATCTCTACACGCTGCTGCATGCCGACGGAGATGTCCTCTACCTTCGCATCCGGATCCACTTTCATTCCGTAACGCTCCGACAGTTCCATCACTTTCTCCTTGGCCGTCTCCTTATCAATGGTAAGTCCTTTCGTCGGCTCCATTCCAAGAATGATGTTCTCAGTTACCGTAAAGGGCTGGATCAGCATAAAGTGCTGATGCACCATACCGATCCCGATATCAATGGCATCCTTGGGGCTGTTGAAATGAACTTCCTTCTCATTGATAAAAATCTGTCCGCTGGTCGGTTTGTACAGACCACAGAGTACATTCATCATGGTACTCTTTCCGGCTCCGTTCTCACCCAAAATCGCATGCACCTCTCCTTTGTGCACGGTCAGATTGATGTGGTCATTTGCTGTAAAATCGCCAAATTTTTTCACGATGTCTTTCATCTGAATGACGACTTTACTCTCATCCATATGGCTTGTTCTTCCCACGTTTCTTTCCTCCTGTATATGTAGAATCGGCATGTCTTCCGTAGACAGGAAAACCCGTGGATTTTCCTCTCTATCGAAGACATGTGGCAATCTCAGAAAATTCCGTATGTGCTTACGGGGTCCGCATATACGCAGACCCCGCACCACATTGTTGGATATTCAGTTTACCGTCAGAATTAATCTAACTGATATACATCACCATATTTTGCCTCGAAGGACTCTTTGTCATCCGGAACAACCACTTCACCGCTGACGATTTTC
>ERZ857775.3793-NODE-3793-length-11778-cov-2.547812_pt1 | contig 11778 bp, 11 predicted proteins | sample MGYA00519698_ERZ857775 | MGnify/ENA primary metagenome ERZ857775 (study PRJEB31778, sample SAMEA3449363) | human gut metagenome | biome: human gut; feature: human-associated habitat; material: faeces | place: United Kingdom | collected 2010/2012 ...
TACTGTTTTTCTGTCTGGCAGACGATTGAAAAAGGAGTCATTTGGGGTTAGAATAAGAAAGAGAAAGTTTTGAAATCTAAAAAAGAATTGGAGAATCAATTATGAAAAAACCAGTTTTAGTAATTATGGCAGCAGGAATGGGAAGCCGTTATGGCGGACTTAAACAGATCGATCCAGTTGATAAAGAGGGACACATCATTATGGATTTTTCCCTGTTTGATGCAAAAAGAGCCGGATTTGAGAAGGTTATTTTTATTATAAAGAAAGAAAATGAAGACAGTTTCAGAGAAGCAGTAGGAAACCGTATGGCAAAATATATGGAGGTTTCTTATGTATTTCAGGATATCAACAACATTCCGGAAGGTTTTGAAGTTCCGGAAGGCAGAGTGAAACCGTGGGGAACCGGACATGCAGTCCTCAGCTGCATTGATGAGATCGACGGGCCATTTGCTGTTATCAATGCAGATGATTATTATGGAAAACATGCGTTTGAAGCAATTTATAATTATCTGTCTGAGCATGAGGATGATGATAAGTATCGTTATGCGATGGTCGGATATCTTCTGAAGAATACAGTAACAGACAATGGTCATGTGGCAAGAGGAATCTGTACGACCAATGAAGAAGGGGAACTGGTAAATATTACCGAAAGAACCCGCATTGAGAAGCGTGACGGTAAGATTGCATTTACCGAAAATGATGGCGAAACCTGGGAAAATTTACCAGAGGATACACTGGTTTCCATGAATATGTGGGGATTTACGAGAAGCATACTGGACGAGCTGAAAGCAGAATTTCCACAGTTCCTGAAGAAAGGACTTACTGAAAATCCGATGAAGTGTGAATATTTCCTGCCGGCAGTCGTAAGCAATCTTCTGGAGGCAGACCGCGCAACAGCAGCGGTTCTTCCGTCGGCAGATAAATGGTACGGCGTAACTTATAAAGAAGACAAACCGGTTGTCGTAGAAGCAATCCGCAATCTGAAAAAAGAAGGTCTTTATCCGGAAAATCTCTGGGAAGAGTAGAAATTTGTTAAAATTTAGTAAATAGTTCATTTGATTTACTAAAAAATACAAATAATTTAGTAAAAACACTTCCATATAGGCAGGATGTGTGCTATAGTGTGTAAAGAAAAGTAAATGATTCTAATTTCAGGAGGAAAAAATCATGGCAATTTTAGTAACAGGCGGAGCCGGATTTATCGGCAGTCACACATGTGTAGAGATGCTGAATGCAGGATATGAAGTTATTGTAGTAGATAATCTTTGCAATGCTTCTGAAGAAGCAATCAGACGTGTAGAGAAGATCACCGGTAAGAACGTTACATTTTATAAAGCAGATATCAGAGATAAAGAAGCACTGGATCAGATTTTTGACAAAGAAAGTGTAGAATGTGTCATTCATTTCGCAGGACTTAAAGCAGTCGGAGAATCTGTTGCAAAGCCACTTGAATATTATCAGAACAATATTGCAGGTACACTTACACTTTGTGATGTTATGCGTAACCACAATGTGAAGAACATCATCTTCAGTTCTTCAGCAACGGTATATGGTGATCCGGCATTTATCCCGATTACAGAAGAATGCCCGAAGGGAACCTGTACGAATCCTTATGGATGGACAAAATGGATGCTTGAGCAGATCCTGACAGACCTGCATAAGGCAGATCCGGAGTGGAATGTTGTCCTTCTTCGTTACTTCAATCCGATCGGCGCACATGAGAGCGGACTGATGGGAGAAGATCCGAAGGGTATCCCGAACACCCTGCTTCCATATATTGCACAGGTTGCAATCGGTAAGCTGGAATGCCTGGGGGTATTTGGTGATGATTATGATACACCGGACGGAACAGGTGTGAGAGACTACATCCATGTGGTTGACCTTGCAATTGGACACGTAAAGGCGCTGAAGAAGATCCAGGAAAAATCAGGCGTAAGCATTTATAATCTTGGAACCGGAGTGGGATATTCAGTACTGGATGTATTGCATGCATTTGAAAAAGCATGTGGAAAAGAGATCCCTTACCAGATCAAGCCAAGAAGAGCCGGAGATATCGCAACATGCTACTGTAATGCAGAAAAAGCAAAGAACGAGCTCGGATGGGTTGCAGAACGCGGAATCGACAAGATGTGTGAGGATTCATGGAGATGGCAGACAATGAATCCGAATGGATACGAAGCTTAATAAAAGAAAGAAAAATGTGTCAGGGTGTACGTTCCCTGGCACATTTTTTAGTTCCCTAATATCCGGAAAGGTGATATAATACAAATATCTATAGGTTTTAAGAGGGCTGAAAGATGAAAAAGGATATAAAGTTAAAGGGACAACTGAAATTGTATATGCAATGGCCGGGAATTATGATTCTTTTCCTTATCCTGATGAATATCTGGATCTTCAGGATGGATCGAAAGGCCGGGCTGCTTATGAGTGCGTTTGTGCTGGTTTATGCAGTCGTCATTGGCATTATGTATTTTTACAACAAGTCTCTGATTCTGGCAGACATGGTAGAGTTTGCAGCGCAGTACGGGATTGTCCAGAATACACTTCTGAAGGAACTTTCGATTCCGTATGCGATTTTACTGGATGATGGAAAAATCATCTGGACGAACACACAGTTCCGGGAAGTCCTTGGGACGACTATCCGGAAGGATACCTATCTGAGTAAATATATTCCGGAGTTGAACCGGGGCGTATTTCCAAAGGAAGAGAATGAATCGGTAAGCCTGGAATTCAATTATCTTGACAGAGATTATCAGGCTGAGATCCAGTGCGTATCGGTCGAAGGTTTCAGTGAGACAGAGCAGCTTCTGGAGATACCGGAGGAAAAGGAATATTTTATTGCGATACATCTTCAGGATGTGACAGAGCTGAACCGGTATATCCGGGCGAATGAAGAGCAGCGGCTGGTGGCCGGACTGGTTTATATTGATAACTATGAAGAGGTCATGGAAAGTGTCGAGGAAGTAAGGCAGTCTCTTCTGGTGGCATTGATCGACCGTAAGATCAACCAGTATATTGCGGATTTTTCCGGTATTGTGAAGAAGCTTGAGAAAGACAAATATTTTGTTGTGATTAAAAAAGAAAGCTTCAATCGAATGGAAAAAGACCGTTTTTCTTTACTTGATGAGGTAAAAGGAGTCAGTATCGGCAATCAGATTCCGGTTACACTAAGTATTGGGCTTGGACTCAGTACAGATACCTATGCTGCAGGATATAATTATGCCCGTATAGCGATCGATCTTGCACTTGCAAGAGGCGGAGATCAGGTAGTTGTGAAGAATAACAAGGGAATCAGCTATTATGGCGGAAAGCGTGAGCAGACTGCTAAGAATACCCGAGTAAAAGCAAGAGTAAAAGCAGAAGCACTCCGGGAGTTTATCACCGGAAAAGAGCGTGTGATCGTAATGGGACATAAGATGGCAGATGTGGATTCATTTGGTGCGGCAATCGGTATTTACCGGGCAGCAAGTGCGATGAAAAAGAAAGTCAATATTGTCCTGAACGATATTTCTGTGACACTCAGACCGCTTTATGAAGCATTTACTGATGATCCGAAGTATCCGGATGATCTGTTTGTGACTTCTCATGAGGCGGAGGAACTGGCAGATGACAATACAATGGTAGTTGTTGTTGATACCAATAAGCCAAAGATGACAGAATGTGAACGCCTGCTTCGTCTGACGAAGACGATTGCAGTTCTGGATCACCACAGACAGAGCGATGAAGTGATTGAGAATGCGGTTCTGTCGTATATTGAGCCATATGCTTCCTCGGCGTGTGAGATGGTAGCAGAGGTTCTTCAGTATATCGGCGATGATCTGCGTTTGAATTCCATGGAAGCGAACAGTATGTATGCAGGTATTCTGGTTGATACCAACAATTTCATGTCCAGAACAGGAGTCCGGACCTTTGAGGCAGCTGCGTACTTGAGAAGATGTGGCGCAGATGTTACTTATGTAAGAAAACTCCTCCGTGATGATATGGCATCTTACCGGGCAAAAGCTGCAGTAATCAGCAGTGCTGAGGTATATCGGGATGTATTTGCGATCGCACGAGGCGAACATCTGGGAATTGAAAGTCCCACTATTATCGGAGCAAAGGCATCAAATGAGCTTCTCAATATTGAGGAGATCAAGGCTTCTTTTGTACTGACTGAATATAATGGTAAGATTTACATCAGTGCACGTTCCATTGATGAGATCAATGTACAGATCATTATGGAGCGGCTCGGCGGAGGCGGTCATATCAACACTGCCGGTGCCCAGTTTCCATATTCCGATATGGAAAGAGCGATTGAAACTCTGAAAAAGACAATCGATATTATGATAGAAGAAGGAGATATTTAAGATGAAAGTTATTTTATTGGAAGATGTAAAATCCCTTGGGAAAAAAGGCGAGGTTGTAAATGTAAGTGACGGATATGCAAGAAACTTCATTTTCAAAAAAAACCTTGGACTGGAAGCAAATGGAAAGAATTTAAATGACTTAAAGCTTCAGAAACAGAATGAAGAAAAGGTTGCACAGGAGCATCTGGAAGCAGCGCAGGAACTTGCAAAGAAATTAGAGGCAGCAAAAGTAGAACTCAAGATCAAGACCGGGGAAGGTGGAAGAACATTCGGTTCTGTGTCTTCAAAGGAAATTGCAATTGCAGTAAAAGAACAGCTTGGATATGATCTTGATAAGAAAAAGATCCAGATCAAAGAAGCAATCCGTATACCTGGAATGCATCTTGTACCGGTCAAACTTCACCAAAAAGTGACTGCTGAATTAAAAGTGCACGTTGGGGAAGCTTAGGAGGATCTGAGACATGGATGAAGCACTCATTAAGAGAGTACCGCCACACAGCATAGAGGCAGAGCAGTCTGTTGTTGGAGCGATACTGATGGACCGGGATGCGATTACAGTAGCTGCCGAGATCATTTGTGGAGACGACTTTTATCAAAAGGCATATGGTGTAATTTTCGATTCAGTGGTAGAACTTTTTAATGAGGGAAAACCCGTTGACCTGATTACACTGCAGAACCGTCTGCGTGAAAAAGCTGTTCCGGAAGAGATCAGTAGTCTTGAATTTGTCCGGGATCTGGTAACAGCAGTTCCAACCTCGGCAAATGTAAAGTATTATGCTGAGATCGTCTCTGAAAAAGCAACGTTGAGGCGTCTGATCAAGATGAATGAAGCAATTGCGGATGAATGTTATCAGGGGCAGGAGCCGCTGGAGGCGATCCTTGAAAGGACAGAGAAGCAGGTTTTTGAGCTGGTGCAGAACCGCGGAGGAAACGGTGAATACGTGCCGATCAAGCAGGTAGTGTTAAATGCCCTTGAGAAAATTGAGAAAGCATCTAAGAGTAAGGGAACTGTTACAGGAATTCCGACTGGATTTATTGACCTGGATTACAAGACATCCGGTCTGCAGCCCTCCGATCTGATCCTGGTCGCAGCCCGTCCTTCTATGGGTAAGACGGCGTTTGTACTGAACATTGCACAGCATGTGGCGTTTAAACAGAACCGTACAGTTGCCATATTCAGTCTGGAAATGTCAAAGGAACAGCTGGTAAACCGTCTGTTCTCGCTGGAATCCTATGTAGATGCACAGCTTTTAAGAACCGGTAATCTGAAGGATTCTGACTGGGAAAAGCTGATCGAAGGTGCCGGAACAATTGGAAGATCGAACCTGATCATTGATGATACACCGGGTATTTCGATTTCGGAAATGCGTTCCAAATGCAGAAAATATAAAATGGAACATAATCTTGAGCTGATCATCATCGACTACCTGCAGTTGATGAGCGGAAGTGTTGGTGGACGTAATGAGTCCCGTCAACAGGAAATTTCCGATATTTCCCGTTCCTTAAAAGCGCTTGCCCGAGAATTAAGCGTGCCGGTCATTGCGCTGTCACAGCTGAGCCGTGCGGTTGAGCAGAGACCAGATCACAGACCGATGCTTTCTGATCTGCGTGAGTCCGGAGCAATCGAGCAGGATGCCGACGTGGTTATGTTCATTTATCGAGATGATTATTATAATAAGGATACGGAGCATGTCAATGAGGCAGAGATTATTATTGCCAAACAGAGAAACGGTCCGATTGGAACCGTAACACTTACATGGCTTCCGCAGTACACGAAATTTGCCAATTCAGAACGAAAAGTTGTGGATGGGGAATGAGAAATTATGAAATGAAAAAGACAGGGAACAGAATCAAAACTGTTCGCTGTCTTTTGACTTTTATGTGGTTTCGCCAAATAATTTCCGCAGGTAATGTCCGGCGGCAGATTTTGAAGCTTCTTTCCGGAGCGCCTGCTGCTGACGAAGTAAATGATCAAGCTTCCGATAACGGTCTTCTTCCAGGCGTTCTTTTGCCTGTAAAAGAAAATCCATTTCCTTTGTTACTTTTTCAGATACGGATTTGCCGAGAGACCCCTCCAGGATCTGGTTGTTTTCCAAAAGAATTTTTCGGAGAGACTGATAAACAGAAAGAGAAAGGTTGTCCGCTGTATAAACAGAAAGAGCCGGATCCTGGGGGTCAGCAACTTCGTTTATCGAAGCGGCAGCCTTTGGTGCATCCGATTTTCTGGCCTTCAGAAGTGCTTTTGTGCGAAGCATGTCCGGAAGGAGCTGTTTGATCTCCTTCAGGAGTAGTCCCTGTTCTTTGAGTTCTTTGATACAGCTAAAAAGCTGTATATCTTCTTCCGTATAGTGCCGATGTCCCATCTCAGTGCGTCCGATCGGAAGATCAAGCTCTTCCTCCCAGTAGCGAAGAACATGTGATTCTACGCCAACGTGTTTGGCAGCTTCTGAGATCATGTAATGAACGTCGCCCATACGATAACCCCCTTATTAAAATAAGTATGTGATATAGATTGAGTACAAGTCTATTGTAGCATAAGAAGAAGAGATGGAAAGAAAAATCGTTCGACAAATGTTGCAGAGGGAAGAATGTCAGATAGGATGATGCTTACTGGATCTGTATTTGGTTCAGACGTATACATAAAAAGAGACGATCTTCAGATGAAAACCGTCTCTTTCTTACTGTCTTATTCAATCTACGTGTTCTGATTACTCAGCGCTGATTGCTCCTGTAGGACATGCTGATTCGCAAGCGCCACAGTCAACACATGCAGAAGCATCGATCTGCATATGATCTGCACCCATAGAGATTGCTCCTACTGGACATTCGCTTTCGCAAGCTCCGCAGCTTACACATTCGTCTGAAATTACGTGTGCCATGATATGTATCCTCCTTATTATTATGAAAAAGTTAAAATCGATATGCCTTTCGCATAACTTTATTCTAATACAGAACTTGAAAATATACAAGAGGAATTTATGCTTAAAAATAGATACAATCGAGTTAGAAATGTCAAACCAATAGCGCGAAATGGGCATTTCTTTGGTTAGAAATATAAAACCAAAAGGTTAGTAATATAAAACTTACAAATGAAAACAAAAAGAATTTATGAAATCTTAAGAAATTTTTCTACCTTTCCCGGGCGATTTGGTGTATAGTGGGTACTGTATCATTTTATAACCAATAATGAAACTGATTTTAAGATAGAGAAAGTGGAGTGGATTTATGAAAAAACGGTGGAGTATACTTTCGGCTGTACTTTGTGTGGCACTTTTGACTGGTGGATGTGGAACTGGAAGCAAGAATGATGCAGGTACAGGAAAAGAGCAGACATTCAGTCATGAGACAAGGGAAGAGAATGAGCATCAGAGTAACCTGGATGTTTTACAGCCATCTGCATATGGCAATGTGCAGGGACTGAATCTGGAGAAAGGAAGCTCGATTTCTATTATAGGAAGAGGAAGTTCTTCCGCATACTGGAAAGCTGTTCAGGAAGGTGCAAAGCAGGCGGTAGCGGATATTAATACAAACCTGGGATATAAAGGGAATGATAAAGTAAAGCTTGTTTATTCTGCGCCGGAGACAGAGAATGATGTAGATGATCAGGTAAATATTCTGGATGAGGAGCTTGCACGGTATCCGGTTGCGGTCGGGATCGCAGCAGTTGATTCAGGGGCATGTGAGGTTCAGTTTGATCTTGCTGCAGAGAATGGGATCCCGATCGTAGCATTTGATTCCGGGACCGATTATCAGAATATTGTATCCATGATTGATACAGATAATACAACTGCCGCTGCAACAGCAGCAAGTAAGCTGTGCAACAGTATCGGTGAGAGTGGTCAGATCCTTGTAATCGCACATGACTCTAAGTCTACTTCTTCTGAAGAAAGAGAGCAGGGATTTGTACAGGAAGTGGAAAAGAATGATCCGAATGTAACGGTTGCAGAGATCTGGCATCTGGATGATCTGGATGCGATCTCGAAAGAGATCAATGCAGATTCATCTGAAAAGAATTCCCAGGAGACTGCAGATAATGTGCAAAAAGCAGAGGAAGAGAACGCAGATAGCCGGGATACCCAGACGGCACAGCAGGATGCAATCAAGTATCTTCTTGAAAAGTATCCGGATGTAAAAGGAATTTTTGCAACCAATGAAACAGTAGCAGACCTTTTGGTGAATGTTCTGGACTCTATGGACAAAACAACAGGGGAAGACCGAATCAAGGTAGTGAGCTTTGACGGCGGAGAGGATCAGATGAAGCTTCTGGAAGATGGGAAGATTGATGGGCTGATCGTTCAGAACCCATACGGAATCGGCTATGCAACGGTTGTTGCCTGCGCAAGAGCAGTGCTTGGTCAGGGAAATGAAGCAACGGTAAATACCGGATATACCTGGGTTACAAAAGATAATATGAATAAAGATTCGATTAAGAAGATGCTTTATTAGTAAGAAGAAATGTCTGAAATCTGTGGAAAATGGGTTTCAGACATTTTTATATAAAAACGGTTGTGAGTGACATATTATTTATGCCGGCTACAACCGTTTCTTTTTATTTCATAGGAAATTCCGAAGGAACTTCCTATGAAATAAAAGGCACTGCGTGCCGGAGATGCGCACTCGCACGAAGATGAAGAATGTCGCAAGCGACTGCGCTCGGCGCGAGAATGTGCCTTGGCACATTCTTTTTAGCTTCTCCGTCTTGACATCTTTAAAAACGTCATTCAAAATAAGAACGGAAAGAAAATTTAAATCATTTAATCGAGGCTAAAAAGATATGAAAGCAGTTATTTTTGATATGGACGGTGTTCTGATCAACACAGAACCATTACACTATCGTTGCTGGAAGGAAATTTTAAAAGAGAAGAACGGAATCGATCTTGACTATGAGGTCTACCTTCCGTGTATCGGTTCTACCCGTGGATTCTTCATGGATTTGATCAATGAGAATTATGGGCCTGTTTTTGATGATGTGGATAAGATGAATGCGCTCATGAAAGAGAAAAAAGCGCAGATTACAGAGGCAGAAGGATTTCCGGAGATGCCGGGAATCAAAGAAGCATTGAAGCAGTTAAAAGACGAAGGATATCTGCTTGCAGTAGCGTCTTCCTCTCCGGCTTATGCGATCAAAGATGCATTAAAGTCTCTGGATATGGAGAAATATTTTACAGTGGTCATGAGTGGAGATTATGTAGAGCATCCAAAACCGGCACCGGATACTTTCCTTGTAACGGCAGAGAAACTGGGAATGGAGCCGGAGGACTGTCTGGTAGTAGAAGATTCGACTAACGGTGGAGGAGCTGCCAGAGCAGCCGGTATGAAATGTATCTGGTTCCACAACCCGGATTCTGGAAGGCAGGATATCCCGGATGCGGTACTGGAATTTCCGGCATGGACCAGCGAAAATGTAGAAAAAATGCTGAAAATATTAGGAAAAGAGGGAGAGTAAAGATGAGAATAAGAACAGCAGATCTGAGTGATCTGAAAGAAATTGCCCGTGTGGAGGCAGCGTGTTTCCCGGCAGCAGAAGCGGCAACAGAAGAAGAATTTGAAAAGAGACTTACTTTTTATAAAGATCATTTCTGGCTGATGTTTGAAGAAGAGAAGTTGATCGCCTTCGTGGACGGTATGGTGACGAATCAGAAAGATCTGACAGACGAAATGTATGAAAAAGCGGAAATGCATGATGAAAAAGGTGACTGGCAGATGATTTTTGGTGTAAATACGCTGCCGTCTTACCGGAAACATGGATATGCAGGAGAATTGATCAAAAGAGCGATTACAGATGCAAAAGAGCAGGGAAGAAAGGGACTTGTCCTTACCTGCAAGGACCGGCTGATATCTTATTATGCCAGGTTTGGATTCAAAAATGAAGGTGTCTCAGAATCAGTACATGGAAACGTGGTCTGGAATCAGATGAGACTTACATTTGATGAAGGGCTGGGTGAATAATGTGAAAAAAAATAAGTTTGAAATTGATATGTGCAACGGCTCCATCATGGACAAGCTGATCTCTTTTTCACTGCCGCTTATGGTTTCCGGAATTCTGCAGCTTGCGTTTAATGCAGTGGATATCATCGTGGTAGGAAGATTCTCCGGGAGTCAGGCACTTGCCGCAGTCGGCTCCACAACAGCACTGATTAATGTGTTTACGAACCTGTTTATCGGAATTTCACTTGGTGCCAATGTTCTTGCAGCCAGATTTTATGCAGCGGGCAAAGACCGGGAGATGTCGGAAACAGTACATACTTCGATCACACTTGCGCTGATCAGTGGAATTATGATGGCAGTTATCGGGGTGCTTCTTGCAAAGTGGGCACTTGAAATTATGGGAACGCCGGATGATGTGATCGGGCAGTCTGCCTTATATATGCGGATCTATTTTATGGGAATGCCATTTTTTATGTTATATAACTATGGGGCGGCCATTTTAAGGGCGATTGGTGATACAAAAAGGCCATTGATCTTCCTGATCATTTCCGGAATTGCAAATGCCGCGCTGAACATGATACTGGTTATTCTTTTTCATATGGGAGTTGCCGGGGTTGCAATTGGAACAATTATTTCACAGCTGATTTCCTGTGTGCTGGTACTGACCTGTCTGTACCGGTCGGAAGGAAGTTATCAGCTTCGTTTCTCCAAACTGAAGATCAATGGTGCCTACATGGAACAGATTTTCCAGGTGGGAGTTCCGGCGGGAATCCAGAGTACGGTCATCAATTTGTCCAATGCACTGTTGCAGTCTTCGGTTAATTCATTTGGATCGATTGCGATGGCAGGCTATACAGCAGCGAACAATATACTTGGGTTCCTTTATATGTCAGTGAATTCGATCACCCAGGCATGTATGAGTTTTACCAGTCAGAATTATGGTGTCGGTAAGCTGAAACGAATGGATAAGGTGCTGCGTGACTGTGCGATTCTGTCTATATCGATCGCGGTAGTGCTTGGTGGTCTTGCCTATTGCTTCGGACCGCAGATTCTGACAATTTATACTTCAGATCCAAAGGTTATCAACTGCGGAATGGAAATCCTGGCGTATACATCGATCACTTATTTCCTGTGTGGGATCATGGATTTGTTTCCGGGTGCGCTTCGTGGAATGGGATATTCAGCAGTCCCGATGGTGCTTTCAGTGATCGGAACGGTGGGAACAAGAATTGTGTGGGTATTTGGAATTTTTCCGAACCACAGATCTTTATCCGTACTTTTTGTATCCTATCCGGTGTCATGGATCCTTACCATTGTACTTCAGGTTATGTGCTTCTATTTTGTGAGAAAAAGGGTACATCAGAAAGAAAAAAGATTGTTATAAACAGAACGAAATTGTGAAAATCGACAGTAGGGCATTGTGAAAAACAGACAGATTTATCTGTCTGTTTTTGTATATATATAATAAATGTGCTTGCAATAGAAAGACACATGTGCTTGTATC
>ERZ857775.3797-NODE-3797-length-11760-cov-2.910722_pt1 | contig 11760 bp, 8 predicted proteins | sample MGYA00519698_ERZ857775 | MGnify/ENA primary metagenome ERZ857775 (study PRJEB31778, sample SAMEA3449363) | human gut metagenome | biome: human gut; feature: human-associated habitat; material: faeces | place: United Kingdom | collected 2010/2012 ...
GTTGTGGTACAGGTTGCCGTCGAGCGAGTACTGGGCCAAGAGCGCCGCCATAGCTTCTGCGGCTTCGCCGCCGTAGTGCGCGGCAACCTCTTCATGCGCTGTGGCGGTTGCCAAGTTGGAGACGATTTTCCCGGTAAGCGTCTGCGCGCTTTGGGAAAAGTCGGCGAAAAACTCAGGGTGAACCTGAGAAGGGGCAGCATGCACAATCTGGCGCGAAAGGAACGTACGCTCGTTGATCCTGTCGCGCGGGGCGGCACCGCCGTAGTTGGCTTTATCGGTGAGCAATTCCTTCGCTGCTTCTTTATTAGCGATGCCGCCGAACATGCGGAGGTCGGCAAACATGTAAGAGCTTGGGGTTTCTTCCATTGTGCGGCCTCGCTTCCTGGAGTATGTGGGCGGTGATGCATGCGATGAAATGCAATGTGATGGGGCTGTAAGTGAATTCTATCGTAGAAAAGCGAGGTCAAACGTTTGTTTTTGGGAATGGACCCGTTCATTTTGCGGGGGAAGGGGGTGAATCGTATGGAGAACAGCTGCTGAGCAGCTCCTTTGCCAATGTTGCGCAACAAAAAGCCTGGTAACTGGAATCAAATGTTGAATACAGAAAAAGACAACCAGGCCTGACCTTGCAGGCAGGCACATGCAGAATGAAAAGGAGACTTAATGGAGAACTCACGTTCTAAGAAAGCGGTTGCAGCAAGCTTGAGCTTGGCACTCGCTCTCGGCAGCGTGCCTGCAGTGGCATTGGCTGACGATGAAGGTCAGAGTGACAATAGCAGCGAGGAATCGCAGCAGCGTGCAAGCTACACGTTTTCCGCTAATGGTGGCCAGTTCGGCAGCAGCGATGTAGCAAATATCGAAGCAAACGAGGACGGAAGCGTTGACGCTCCTACCCCCACCCGTTCTGGCTACACCTTCAAGGGTTGGTATTGGGTATCGAGCGAAAAAGGCATGACTTCTGATCAGCTTGAAACCCAGAAGGTTAACTTCTCTAATCCGCTTAAGGGCAACGCAAACTTCTTTGCTCTCTGGGAAAAGAACGCAGAGCAGACTGAGCTTAACGTTCTCTATGTAGCTAATGGCGGCACGTTCGTTGACGGCAACGACACCATGCAGGGCGTTGCTGATTCTGACGGCATGCTTCGCCAGCCTCCTGCGCCCACCCGTGAGGGTTACACCTTCGCAGGCTGGTACTGGACTTCCGACCTTTCCCAACTGCCTGAGGATCAGAGGGATAACTGGAAGGTTGACTTTAGCCAGCCGATCGACAAGACCCACACCTCTATGTACGCGGCATGGACCAAGAACGAAGAGCAGCAGAAGGCTTGCGATGTTATGTACATTGCAAATGGTGGTTTGTTTGCAGATGGTCAGGAATTCCAGCAGGGCGTAGCCGACTCCGACGGCATCATGCGCCAGCCTGCTGCGCCCACCCGCGAGGGCTACACCTTCGCAGGCTGGTCCTGGGTTTCCGACCCCTCTCAGCTGCCTGAGGACCAGAGGGACAACTACAAGGTCGACTTCAGCCAGTCCGTTGCCGGCAAGGACCACGTGACGATCTACGCCCAGTGGACCAAGAACGAGGAGCAGGCCGAGGAGATCACGGTTAACTTTGTTGACAACTTCAACAAGACTCAGAACTCCGTAGAGATCAACAAGGGCGAGGCCGTTGCTAAGCCTGCTGATCCTTCCTACGATGGCTGGGAGTTCGAGGGTTGGTCTTCCACCCTTAAGGACGAGCAGGGCAACTGGGTATACACCCCCGTTGACTTCTCCAAGGCTGTTGAGGATACCGACGGAGACGGCGTGGTAACCTACTACGCCTTCTACAACGAGGCTAAGGCTGACGACAACGGCAACGGCAACGCTGCAACCGATAAGGCTGCAACCGACGAATCCGATGCTCAGGGTTCCGACCAGCAGGCTGCTGACGAGTCCAGCGAGGCTCCTCAGACCGGTGACGCAACCAACGCTGCTGCTGTAGCTGGCATCGGTGGCATCGCAGGCCTCATGGCTGCAGCTGCTGCACTGCTTCGCCGCCGTCGCAACAACTAACTAATGCATACGCTGCTTTTCTAAAGCAGAGCAATTAGCAGGTGAATGGACTGGGATATACCCGGTCCATTCACTTTTTTAGTGGGAGAATAAAGCAGACACGTGTGCCGCTTACGGCGATGCGTGTCTGCTTTTTACGTTGAAGGAGTGTGTATGGCGTTCGTTCTTGGGCTGGCTCAGTGCCGCCATCCGGAAGAGTTGGGAACCGATGCTGTTCTTGAGATGGCAGAACAGTGGTACGCGGAAGCACAGTATCGCGGTGTTGACCTGCTGGTATTCCCGGAATCGTTGATGACACGCTATGAATCGAGCAGGGAGTCGTTTGCTGCTGAAGCAGAACCGCCCGATGGGCTTTTCTGCACCAAGATGAATGCGCTTGCTGCTCGGTATGGCTTGTGGGTGGTATACACCGTGAACGAACGCAACAGCCAAGGATGCAATCCTTTCAACACGGCGGTGCTAGTAGGCAGCGATGGGTTGCAGCATGGCGTGTACCGCAAGGTTCATTTATTCGATACTGATTTTACGCGCGAATCGGACCGTATGGCAGCAGGCTCGACTTTGTTCGAGCCGGTTGATACGCCTTTTGGGCGCATAGGGCTTTCTATCTGTTACGACTTACGCTTCCCCGAGGTGGCTCGTTTTGCGGCGCTCCATGGCTGCCAGATGCTTATCAACCCCGCTGCTTGGGTGGATGGTCGCCTGAAGGCCGAGCAATGGCGCACGCTGCTTTCGGCCCGTGCCATTGAGAACGAGATGTTTGTTGCAGGATTGAGCCGCGTGGATAAAGGCTACATTGGCCAAAGCGCAGTGTTCGGCCCCGACGGGGTGATGCTTGCCGCTGGCGGCGTGCGTGAAGAGCTTGTTACGGCTCGCATCGATTTCTCCGCGATAGAAGAAGTCCGAGCCTCCATGCCCGTACTGCAGCACCGCAGGCCTGAGTTGTACTAGGGGGCAACAGGGGTGCCCTGATTCGTATATCTTGTCTTCCTGGAAGACAAGATAGGGCTAAAACTTGTCCCGCAGGAAGACAAGATATACACTTAACTTGTCCTTTTAGAAGACAAGAAACTAGGTTGGTGGCCGGTGTGTCGTTCAATGCGTTTATTGAAGAGAAGCTAAAAGACTTTGAGCAGCAGGGTATTCCTGAGGTTTTCGAGCGCGATTTAAGCCTCGGCTCAGTCCAAAAGCCTGCACGAGGCAACTTGGTAAATGTTGTGGTTGGTATGAGACGCTGCGGGAAAACATATCGCTTATACCAAGAGATGCGCAGTCTTCTGAAAAGCGGAGTTCCCTCGGATCGAATTCTCTATTTCAACTTTGAAGACGAGCGGCTGAAACCCTATAGCTCTAGCTTGTTCGGTGATCTTCTTGATACGTTCTATGCTTTGCACCCGCAGGCTCGCGAATCGGGCGTTTATTTGTTCCTCGACGAAGTGCAAGAGGTTCCCGATTGGGGTGTGGCGCTTCGACGAATGGTCGATTCCTTGAAGGCAACTATATATGTAACAGGCTCTTCCTCAAAAATGCTATCGGCGGAACTTTCTTCTGAGTTCCGAGGGCGTTCTTTGGTGAAGGAACTGTTTCCAATGAGCTTTTCTGAGTTTGTTCGCTTCTGCGGCGGGCAAGCTCTACGCGTTGACGGAGGTTTTTCGTCCTCGGACAAGGCGATACTACGACATTATTTGGAAGAGTACTTGGCAAGAGGGGGTTTCATCGCTCCGCTTTCCCTGGGTCCAGCCGATGCGATGATGCTATTGCAGGAATACGCTTCGCGCACGGTTGCCATGGATGTGGTAGAACGCTACTCGTTGCGGAACCCACGGGTGGCCTCTCTTTTCCTTTCTCGTTGCTTGGCATCTTCTGCGCGGGAGCTTTCCGTTAGCAAAGTGTATGGTGAGCTGAAAAGCCGCCAGGTTTCTGTCTCGCGTGAAACGTTGGGCAATCTGCTGGCGTACTACGAAGACGCTTACCTGCTTTTTTCTGTTTCAGAATTTTCGCGCTCCTTGGCGGACAATCCGCGATCTTCTTCAAAGGTGTACGCCGTAGATCCTGGTCTTTTTGCGGCTTTTGCTCCAGCTTCGACAGTTGATTTAGGACAGCGTTTGGAAACGGCGGTGTTTGACGCCTTGCGTCGTACCGTGCACAGTGTTCGCAACGGATCGGTTTCTCGTTTGCTTGTTTCCGAAGGGTCTCGCTCGCACGAGGTTGATTTTGTTGTGGGTGATGCCCTTTTGTTGGAGCCTGTTCAGCTTGTTCAGGTGAGCGTTAGCTTGGAAGACGAGAAGACGAGAAAGCGAGAAACAGAAGCCTTGGAGGCTGCCATGAAACGTTTTGATATGGCGGAATCCGTTATCGTAACGATGGACGAGGAAGCCGAATTCCAGACTTCCGCCGGGACTATCCACGCCATTCCAGCATGGAAATACTTGCTTATTTGAAAATTACCCACTTGCAAAGGCAGAAGCCCCATATGCCTTGCATGGCCATGGTGATGAATTTGCCGAGCATCTCGGGGCAGCCGAAGGTGCTTGCCGCCCATCCGATGAACCAGGTTCCGAAGAGGTAGTTCCACAGGTACAGGCACACGAACAGCGCCACGCTGCGCCAGAAGTTGCTGGAAGCGCGGAACGTGACGTTGCGGTTCATGAGGAAGTTGAACGAGCCCGAGCAGAACACGGCAATGGCATTTGCTGTGCTGGTGGCAAGGCCCACCACCTGCAAAAGGGCGAATACCGCAAATTCCAGCACGGTTTGCAGAATGGAAACGCCGTAGTAGGTTACGGCCTGCTTTGCGAATTGCTTGGTTCCGGTAGATGTGTTGCTTGATTCTTTCATGCTTTCGATTCTAAGGTGCGCGGCGAGCGAGGGGCTTGTTTCACGTGAAAGCCTTAGCGCGTTTACCGTTTTGTTGCTTTATGCCTGTGCGGCGGGGTGGGTTTTCGTCGCGCAGGGCCGCAGCGCCTTATTTGGCGAGCGTTTGGCGCTGCATGTTTTTTGCGGAAAGCAGCTCAAGCTCCCATAGGTCTTTGAAGGGGATGGTGGTTTTTACGATGCGTATGGTGCGCAATTCGCAGCTTATCTGCGACACGACCCCCGTTATGGAAACGTAGGCGTTGCCGTTGTAATACACCGCACGCACCAGGTCTCGGTTACGGATGCGGGTAGCTGCTTCGCTTAGGGCGCGCGAATGCTCTTCAGTATGGGGGCGGCGCGGCTCAGGCGTGTACTCGGCTTCGCGGATTAGGCCGTAATAGCCGCGCAAGGCGGCGAAGGGCATGAATTGGCGAGCGCGTTCATCGGGCGCAATGCGGCGCCATTCGTCGTAGGGGTTGTATTCCATGGGGCTCCTTCGTTTGGCTGCTTGTTGTTTGATGGCGCTCGTTTGCGTGCTCTGCTGCCAGATGCTTTTCGTGCTTTGGCACTAGCTGCTGGCTCTCAGAACATGGCGGCTACCTGTGCGACGTGGCTCGGGGCTGCACGCTGCCGGGTTGCCGGGTTAGGCTTGATGGCCGCCAACCTGCTCGTTGCGCTCGTGCACGGTGGAAGCTTTGAGCAGGCTTGATCCGCGTAGCAGCGCGTTGGCGCCGAACTTGCTCTTCACGGCCAGCAGCGTTTTCTGCATTTGGCGCTCTTGCTGCAGCTCGGGCCCGTCGAACAGGCTGATTTCCTCAAGCTCTTCGGGCATGAGGCCGGTAAGGCCGATGCTGATCCGCCTTACCTTGCGGGCAGGGTTCACCGTTTCCTCGTAAAGGCCCATGAAGGCGGCGGATATCTTCTTCAGGCTTGCGGTTTTCCCGCTAAGCTTGCGTGCACCGCCGCCGTGGCCTGCGGGGAAGCGCCGTACACTGCGGCTGGAGGCTGCTGCGCTGAGGGTTTGCCCTGCCTGTTTCTCGTAGCCCACGGAAAGCGATATGCCGCCTGCTACCGCATGCTTTTCGATAAGGTCGAGCACCAAGCCGTCTATCATTTCCTGAAGGATAAGCCGCGTTTCCTCGTACGAGTATCCGCGCGCGAGCACCTGGCCGTTTCCGATGCCGGTGCTCTTCGATTTGTAGGCTTTTATCTGCGCCATGGTGCACGGTTCGATGCCGTTTGCGTGGTCGATAAGGAACTCAGCGTTGGCGCCGAACTCGCGGAACAGCACCTGCTTGCTCATGGCGGCGATGCCGGCTAAATCGTGCACGCCGTAGCGTTCAAGGCGCGCGGCGATTCCCGGGCCGATGCCCCATATGTCGGTAAGAGGCGTGTGGTGCCAGAGCTTTTCCCTGAACGAGGCTTGGCTTAGCACGCCGATGTTGTCAGGGCTGTGCTTTGCGGTAACGTCGAGCGCCACCTTCGCCAGGAACAGGTTCGAGCCGATGCCTGCAGTGGCCGTTATGCCCGTTTGCCGCATAACGGCATCGATAAGCTCCTGGGCGAATTCCTTTGCGGTTAGCCCGTACAGGGCAAGGTAGGGCGTTGCATCGATGAAGCATTCATCGATGGAGTAGGGGTGGATGTCTTCAGGGCATACGCGTTGGAGGTAGATTCGGTAGATTTCGACCGACTTCTGCATATAAAGCTTCATGCGCGGCGTGGCCGTTTTGTACTTGATTCCCTTGGGGATTTCGAACACGCGGCAGCGGTTGCGGATCCCCAGGCGCTTCATGGCTGGGGTGATGGCAAGGCAGATGGTCTTTTCGGTTCGGGAAGGGTCGGCCACTACCAGGTTGGTGGTGAAGGGGTCGAGCCCGAGCTCTACGCATTCCACGCTGGCATAGAACGTTTTCAGGTCAATGCATATATAGGTATGCGCCCATTCGTCGCTCCGTGCGCTTGGGTTGTTTGCTATTTCTTCTCCGGAAATCATAGTTCTATTATGCGAACAGATGTTCTTGTTCTGCAATAGAACAAACTGTGGTTTTCTTGCAGGGGCAGCTAGGCGTTCAGCAAGGGCCGTTGCCCTCGCTTCTTTGGCCGCCATTCGGACATCAACAAATGGGGCTGGTTGTCCAATTAATTGCCATGCCGTGTGTATTCGGCGTGAACGGCTGCCGCTTCGCAAAATCACACCCAAAAAAGCGTGAAATGCGGGATAAAATCCAACTGTTTGTGTTGTAAATCGAATAGGGGCCCAAAACCCCGCTCGGCACTCACTCGAAACCTACTTTAATTGCTCTACCAAGGGAGTTGCTGTGCTTAGCCGCTTTAGCGTTAAGAAGCCGTACATTATTACGGTTGCGGTGATCATCATCCTTATTCTGGGTGGTGTTTCGCTCACCAAGATGAAAACCGACCTTCTGCCCGATATGGACTTGCCGTATCTGGCCGTTATCACCACCGACCCGGGCGCCAGCGCCGAAAAGGTGGAGTCGGAAGTGACTGATGTGTTGGAGGGCTCCCTTTCCAAGGTAAGCGGCGTTTCCTCCGTCCAAAGCCAAAGCGCCGACAACTATTCCATGGTGTTCCTTGAGTTTGAGGACGGCACCGACATGGACTCGGCCATGGTGAAGGCCTCTTCTGCGGTGAACGAGGTTTCCTCGCAGCTGCCTGAAACTGCGGGCAGCCCCAACTACATGGAAATCAGCATGGACATGATGGCGACCCTGTACGTTGCCGCTTCCTACGATGATCACGATATCTACGACACCACCACGTTGGTGAAGGACAAGGCCATCCCCGAGCTTGAGCGCGTGAACGGCGTTGCCGATGTTTCCACGGTGGGCGCAGCGGAAAAGTCCGTTGAAGTGCGCCTCTCCGACAGCAAGATCGAAGACATCAACAACAAACTTCTGGCCAGCGTGAACTCGCAGCTCTACGACGCCAAGAAGAGCATCGACGAAGGCGAGGCGAAGCTTGCCGACGCCGAAAACCAGTTGAACAGCCAGAAGAGCGCCCTTGAGCAGCAGCAGAAGGAAACGAGCGATCAGCTGGGCCAGGCAACATCGGGCTTGACGCTGGCCGTTTCCGGCAAAACGAGCGAGATCACGGCGCTGCAGGCGCAGATTGCCTCGATGAAGGCGCTCGACCCAAGCGGCACGAACCCGCAGATCCAGGCGCAGATTGGCCAGCTGGCCCAGCAGGCGCAAACGGCGACCGGCGAGCTTACCGCCTATCAGGATCAGCTTTCCCAGGTGCAGTCGGGCTCCATTACGGCGGCCACACAGTTCGGCAGCGCCAGCGCGCAGCTGGCCAGCGCCCAGCAGACCATCGATTCCAACAAGCAGCAGCTGGCCGATGCCCGCTCGCAGTACGAAAGCTCGCGCGAGGATGCCCTTTCCAAGGCCAACGTGAATGCGCTGGTGGACAAGGAAACGCTTGCCGGCATCATCAAGGCCCAGAACTTCTCGATGCCCGCAGGCTACTTGGACAGCGGCTCCGACGACCAGTGGCTGCTGCGCGTGGGAGACAACCTCACCTCGCTTTCCGACTTGCGCTCGCTGCTCTTGGCCGACGTTGACGGTGTGGGCGAAATCCGCCTTTCCGACGTTGCCGAGATCACCGAAGTGGACAACGTGGGCGACCAGTACATGCGCATCAACGCGAAAGACGGCGTGCTGCTTTCCATCTTCAAGAACTCCACGGCTTCCACGAGCGATGTCTCCACCGCAACGCAGGCCGCCTTGGCCGACTTGGAGAAGGCGAACCCCGGCCTGCACCTGACGGTAGTGAGCGACCAGGGCTCTTATATCGCCCTGTACATCAACTCCATTCTGCGGTCGCTGATCTTGGGTGCGCTGCTGGCCGTGGTGGTGCTCATCATCTTCCTGCGCGATTGGCGTCCCACGCTCATCATGGCGTTCAGTATCCCGTTCTCGGTGCTGTGCGCGCTGGTGGTGATGTACTTCTCGGGCATTTCGCTGAACATCATGTCGCTTGGCGGCATTTCCATCGCCATCGGCATGCTGGTTGACAACTCCATTGTTGTGCTGGAGAACATCTACCGCTTACGCAGCCGCGGCATTGCGCCGGCGCGTGCGGCCGTTCAGGGCGCTAAGCAGATTTCGGGCGCGGTAATCGCCTCCACGCTCACCACCATCTGCGTGTTCATGCCCATCGTGTTCACGACGGGCATGGTGAACCAGATGATGCTGCCCTTCGCGCTCACCATTGCCTATGTGCTTACGGCGTCGCTGCTTATCGCGCTTACCATGGTGCCCGCGGCTTCCTCGTTCCTGTTCAAGAAATACGTGCCGCGCCGCAACAACTGGTTCGAGAAGCTGCAGACGAAGTACGCCCGTTCTCTGGCGTTCTTCTTGCGCCACAAGGCCATCCCGCTGGTGGTTTCCGTGGCGTTGCTGGGCGTTGCAGTGGTCGGCGTGGTGAACATGGGCATTACCATGGTTCCCACGATGACGTCGAAAACCGCGCACGTAACGGTGAACATGCCCGACGGGACCGATAAGGACACCGCGTACGCCACGGCCGACAAGGTCATGGACATTGCCATGGGCATCGACGGGGTGGAGTTCGTGGGAGCCATGGACGGCACTTCTACCGTTTCGATGATGTCTTCCGACGTTTCCAGCAACAGCGATAACGACGCCATGCATCAGATGTTCACCTTCTACGTGCAAACCGCCGATTCGGTTACCACGGAAGGCCAGGTTCTTTCCATCCTCGACCAGCTGAAGAGCCAGACGGCCGATTTGGACTGCGAGGTGATCACCGACGCCTCTTCCTCTGAGGCCATGAGCTCGATGACGGGCAGCGGCCTTTCGCTTCAGATCGAGGGCCCCGACCAGGATGAGCTGGTGCGCATCAGCGAAGACGTGATGGGCATTGTGGGCCAGGTGCCGGGTTATACGGAAATCGAGAACGGCATGGAAGATGCCGCCACCGAGCTGCACCTGGTTATCGACCGCGACAAGCTGACGAAGGCCGGCTACACCGTGGCCCAGCTGTACAGCGATTTGGCGAAGAAGCTCACCGACAGCACCAGCGCCACCTCCATGACGCTCGACGGCACCAAGATGGACGTTTCGGTGGTGGACAAGACCAACCCGATAACCGCCGACAACCTGCTGGACACTGAGGTTGAGATAACCAACCAGCAGTCGGGCGACACCGCCACGCATAAGCTTTCCGAGTTCGCCACGGTGGAGAAGGGCGTTGCCTCCAACACGGTGACCCACATGAACTCGACCCGCGCCATTACCGTGAAGGCCGACGTGGAAGACGGCTACAACAATGCGCTGCTGGCGCGCGATTTGCAGACGAAGCTCGACGCGTACCAGCTGCCCGAGGGCTACACCATCGAAACCGGCGGCGAGCTGGAGAACATCAACACCATGCTTTCCCAGATGGCGCTGCTGCTGATTTTGGGCTTCGTGCTGATTTACCTGGTTATGGTGGCGCAGTTCCAGAGCTTGCTTTCGCCGTTCATCGTTATCCTTACGGTGCCCCTGGCGTTTACCGGCGGCCTGTTCGGCTTGGTGGTTGCGGGTGAGCAGCTGAGCATGCTTTCGCTGCTGGGCTTTGCGGTGCTGATGGGCACGGTGGTTAACAACGGCATTGTGTTTGTGGACTACGTGAACCAGCTGCGGCGCGGCGGCATGGGCAAGCACGATGCTTTGGTCGCCGCGGGCCGCACGCGTATGCGCCCCATCATGATGACGGCCATCACCACCATCTTCGCCATGCTGCCGATGGTGTTCAGCGATGCCGTGGGTGCTTCCATGCAGCGCGGCATGGCCGTAGTGGTTGTGGGCGGCTTGCTGTACGCAACGTTCATGACGCTGTATGTGGTGCCGGTTATGTACGACATTCTGTATCGCCGCGTTCCGCGCGAAGTCGACTTGGGCGACGAGACTATCGACGACGACCCGGGCGATGCGCAGGCGTACTTGGAGGATCTGCGCGGGGCGCATGCCCTGATCGACTCTCAGCCGGCGGCAGCTGTTGCAGGGGCCGGGGCTGGCTCCGGTGAAGCGGCGGCAGGCGCTGCGCCGAGCGGTTCGGGAGCAGAAGGCGCTGGCCGTTTCGATACGGCAGCGGGCTCGGGCAAGCATAGGCGCAAGCGCAAGGGGCGCTTCGGCCGTAAATAGATTTGCGCAAGGGCTGCGTTCATTCGCGGCCCTTGCTATTTTTCAAGGATTTGCTGGGCTAGAAGCAATGAACGTGTTACAGCATTGTGACGTTATTGCCTGGGTATCCTGTTAGAATAAAGAAAGACAATAAGCGAGGCGCAGGGGCGCTTCGATACTGGGGCCTTTACCAGGCGGTAAAGGGGAAAGAGGGGCGAGAGCTATGAAGCAGTACAGGCGCGTATTCGCAGCACTCGATGGCGGCAGCACTCAGCAGGAGGTTGCCGAGCGCGCAATCCAGATTGCCAAGCTCAATCACGCAGAATTGATGTTCGGCCACGTGGTGGACTCGGTTCCCGATTCGCTTACCGGAACCGACTACAAGGAGCTTGCCGAAACGGTGCGCAAGCGTTTGGTTGATTCTTTGGGCGATACGCTGAAGGCCGCCGAAGAAGATCCGGACATTCCTTCCGTCGAGGTTGTCGTTAAGGTGGGCCGCATTCAGGAAACCATCCACAACCTGATGATCAAGCCGTTCGAGCCCGAGCTGGTTATATGCGGCGAGCGCGGCCTTTCGAACATCACCTACGTGTTCGTTGGCAGCGTTTCCACGTACCTGATCCGCAACTTGCGTTGCGACGTTCTGGTGGTAAAGCAAGACTAAATTATTGCGCCGGCTTTCAGCCGGCGCTTTTTC
>ERZ857775.3803-NODE-3803-length-11744-cov-6.942082_pt1 | contig 11744 bp, 9 predicted proteins | sample MGYA00519698_ERZ857775 | MGnify/ENA primary metagenome ERZ857775 (study PRJEB31778, sample SAMEA3449363) | human gut metagenome | biome: human gut; feature: human-associated habitat; material: faeces | place: United Kingdom | collected 2010/2012 ...
GCCAGAACCTTGCAACGCCGGGCTGGAACTGCCACCACGACAACTTCAAGGACTCTAACCCCAACATCGAGTGGAAAGCGACTCTCGAGCAGGCCGAGAAGGTCGGCATGGGTACCCGCGCCTACACCCTCAAGAAAGTCTGATCCCGATAAAACAAAGGCCGGACGCCTCCCGCACCAAAGCGGAAAGGTGTCCGGCCTTTTCTCTGTGATTTAATACTCGCCCTTTGCCTCCGGCACGAGGGGGTCAACGACATCTTCAAGGGCGTTCCAGTCCTTCTCAGAGAAGGTCAGCTTCTTGGCGTCGAGGCCCACGTCCTCCAGACGGCCTGCCATGGCGTCCTTGTCTTCCAGCAGGGCAGCGGCATCGTCCTTTATCATAGGCCATGCCTCGGCGAAGCCCTCCTGCTCCGAGTCGGAGAGGTTGTCGTACCACTGGGTGTAGGCGTCCTCAATGGCCGTTTCCGTGCGGGCAGAGAGGTTTGCCTCGTCGGCCCAGACCAGCAGGGTGGCTGCGGCCTGCACGCTCTTGAGGGAGCAGCCGGACACGCCGGGACCCCAGCCGAGGCTGGGTTCAAAGGCGGCTGCAGTGCCGTCTACGCTGAACAGTGAGTTCTCGTCGAAATCTTTGTTGAACAGCCCGGAGGTGTCAGCCTGCGCGGTGCTGCTGGGGGCGCTCTCGCTGCTGACGCTGGACGGCTCAGAAGCCGAAGAGCTTGCGTGGGAGGCGTCGCCGTTTGTATTGGAGCAGCCTGCCAGCAGGCCGCACAGCAGAGCAGCACTCACAAGGAGCGAAAGGATGTGCTTTTGAGTCATAGGGGATGTCCTCCTTCTATCTGCGCCCGGCCTGCAGGCCGGGGAAAATATCTCTCTGAGACTAGTATACTGTTCTGCCGCGCGGTTGTCAATCGGCCTTGTCACGAACAAATTTTAAGGGGCCGTGCAGTGGGGCCGGATTGACCTTTCCGGCGCAGCGGGCTATAATAAAGGGTACATGAATCGTTAAAATACCAAGGAGAAAATAACCATGAAGAATGCAGCTTTTTCGATAGAGGAGCTTTTCCGTTTTCTGGACGCCGGCGTCAGTGCTTTCCACTCCACGGCTGCTGCGGCCGCCATTCTGGAAGCCGAGGGCTATGTGAACTGCCCTGAGAGCGCCGCGTGGGAGCTGGCCCCCGGCGGCAAGTATTACACCACCCGCAACGGCTCTGCCGTGCTGGCATGGCGTATGCCCAAGGGTGAGCTGACCGGCTGGCACGCAGCCGCCAGCCACAGCGACTCGCCCACCTGGCGCATCAAGCAGTTCGACACGGAGGACAAGGTCTTCGCCAAGGCCGAGGTCGAGGGCTACGGCGGCATGATCATGCCCTCCTGGCTCGACCGTCCGCTGACCGTGGCAGGCCGTCTGCTGGTGCGCACCGAGAGCGGCATCGAGAGTCGTCTGGTCTGCCCCGACCGTGCGCTGGCCTGCATCCCCAACCTCTGCATCCACTTCAACCGCGACCTGAACAACGGCATGAAGTATAACCCGCAGGTCGATCTGCAGCCCATCTTCGGCGGCAAGGGCGGAAACCTGAAAGAGGTTCTGGCCGCGGAGGCCGGCGTGAAGGCCGAGGACATCCTCGACGCTGACCTTGTCCTCGCCACCCGTGAGAAGGCTGTCCGCATGGGCCTGAACGGCGAGTATTTCATGTCCGGCCGCATCGACGACCTCGAGTGCGCCTACACCACTCTGTGGGGCTTTCTGCAGGGCCGCGGCGAAGAGGAAGGCCGCGGAGACATCTGGGTCATGTTCGACAACGAAGAGGTCGGCTCTTCCAGCCGTCAGGGCGCGCAGGGTACCCTCATGGCCGACGTGCTGGCCCGCATCGAGGAGAGCATGGGCGTCAGCAGGGAGCAGAGCATCCGCGCCCGCACCAACTCTCTGGTGCTGAGCGCCGACAACGGCCACGCCACCCATCCCAACCACCCCGAAAAGAGCGACCCCGCCAACCCCATCGTGATGGGCGGCGGCGTCCTGCTGAAGTATAATGCCCGCCAGACCTACACCACCAGCGGATTCACCGGTGCAGCCTTCACCGCCATCTGCAAGAAGGCCGGTGTGCCGGTGCAGGTGTTCGCGAACCGCGCCGATGTGCCGGGCGGCTCCACGCTGGGCAATCTGCTGGGCCATCAGATCCTGATGCCTATGGTGGACATCGGTCTGGGCCAGCTGGCCATGCACTCCGCCATGGAGACGGCAAGCTGCACCGACGCCGAGTACATGGCAAAGGCCGTGGCAGAGTATTACAACACCCCTATCTTCCAGCCGAAGGACGGGGAGTGGAAGCTGGGCCTGTGAGCGCTGTCGTCGGGCGGTTCGCCCCCAGCCCCAGCGGGCGGCTCCATCTGGGCAACCTCGCGTGCAGCCTCCTTGCATGGCTGAGCGCCAGGAGCCGGGGCGGGCGAATCGTTCTCCGCATCGAGGACCTGGACGCGGAGCGCTGCCCCCGCAAGTACGCCGACCAGCTGGAAGAAGACCTTGGGTGGCTGGGCCTTTTCTGGGATGAGGGCGGCAGCAAGGGCGGCCCCCATGAGCCATATTACCAGAGCGAGTGCAGCGGCATCTACACCGAGAGCTACAAAAAGCTGGAAGCCATGGGGCTTGTCTATCCCTGCTTCTGCTCCCGCAGCCAGCTCCATGCCGCCAGTGCGCCCCACACCTCGGACGGCAACGTCATCTATCCCGGCACCTGCCGGGGGCTGACAGCCGAAGAAATCGCCGAAAAGCGGAAAAAGAAAGCTCCTGCTTACCGCCTCATGGTGCCGGACGAGAACATCACCTTCACCGACGGCTGTATGGGCGAACATACAGAAAACCTTCTGCGCGACTGCGGTGACTTTTACCTCCGCCGCGCCGACGGCGTATTTGCGTATCAGCTGGCCGTCGTGGTGGACGACGCCCGGATGGGCGTCACCGAAGTCGTGCGCGGGGCCGACCTGCTTTCCTCTACGGCGCGGCAGCTCTATCTGTACCGGCTTCTGGGTCTGCCTGCACCGAAGTTCGCCCACTGCCCTCTGCTGCTGGCGTCGGATGGGCGGCGGCTCTCCAAGCGGGACGGCGACCAGAGCCTTGAGAACCTCCGCGCCCGCTATACGGCGGCGGAGATCGTCGGCAAGCTGGCCTACGCCTACGGCTTGCAGGAGGAACCGGCCCCCCGCACACCGGAAAGCCTCACCGCCGGTTTTTCGTGGGAAAAAATCCCCAAACACGATATCTGTCTGCCGGAAGATCTGTTTTAGGCAAAAAAATCCCTCTGCCGTTTTGCTGCGGCAGAGGGATTTTTGCGTTTCAGGAACGCTGGGGCAGACGGTATTCGCTGCGCTCCAGCGAGGAAGCGGCGCTGTCCAGCGCCAGTGCCAGCAGGATGCCCAGCACGACGTCAATGCAGCTGTGCTGCTTGAGCAGTACGGTGGAGGCGATGATGGACACGCAGAGCACGGCGGCGGCCGGGCGCATCCAGCGGCGGCGGGGCTCGTCAAAGATGCGGCTGCGGTAGTAAGCCATCATCAGCGTCACCGAGTTGAAGACGTGGATGGAAGGGCAGACGTTGGTGGCCGTGTCGGTGGCGTAGAGCTGGCGCACCGTCCGGGCGAAGAAGTCCGAGCCGTACACGCGGTAAGGGCGGAGATCCAGCCCATTGGGGACGACGACATACACTGCCAGCGCGATGGTCATGCCCGCGAACAGGGGGAGGCAGAGCCGCCAGAAGTCGGCGCGGGGCGCTTTCCACAGCAGATAGAACAGGGTGAACGGGATCCAGACGAACCATGCAAAATAGGGGATGACCGCATATTTGCAGAAGGGGATCAGATCGTCCAGCCGACAGTGGACCCAGACTTCGGGCACGGTGATGTTGGCTTCGAGCCAGTGGAACACCGAGAGATAAAACACAAGATAAAACGCCATGAACCAGATGGGATGGCGGGAAAACCAGCTTCGCATGGAACACACTTCCTTTTCTTGGAGTTGGGGGCGAATGGCCCTTAAAGTTCTTAGCAGCGTATCATTATACGCTTGTCGGGGCGCAAAAGCAAGCCCCAAACCCGACAAGTTTACTAAAAAATCCATGAAAAATTTGTGCGGGCTGAGGGATGAAAGGGCCTTCGTAAGATCATACGATTCAGAAGTGCATTTTCTTGCAACAAAAAACCGCCGTTTTCACGGCGGCGGAGAATTTTTGCTTAACAAGGGATGGCAATCAGGTCAAACGAGTCGTAGTCGATATGTTTGGGTGCATAAATCGTAACGGGGAAATTGCCGTTGGCAAGAACATCCGAAGGAGAATTGACCCAAGTTGCATAAACGGTTCGACCGTTCTTTTTCAGGAGCAGCGAAACCTTGACCTTGCAAGGATAATGGCTGGTGTTGAGTGCGGTTCCGTTGATAATGTTGTAGTCGAATTGGGGGGAAGTCTTGGTTTCTTTCGCGCCGACTACTGTAATATCACTGGATTTGGCCATCTTCGGCGTGCCGTCCGATTCGGTTTCAGGTGTTTTGAAGTAGGAAGAAAGAACCGGATCAACGCTGTAGCCATTGATATGCACGGGGACGGAGTAGGAAGCGGAATATGCAAAGCGAACGGTGTCGCCCGGCGCAATCGACTGAATCGTTGTGTAATCCGTCAGTCTCTTTCCGTTGTTGTCTGTCAGATCGATGCTGATTTTGACGGAAGAAAGGCTGTAATTCTTGTTCGGGTTTACAACGGAGAAAACGTAATTTGCGACATACGGGTTTTTAGAGATGATTTTGGAAGTAATATAAGAAACATTGTAAGCTTCCATATAAGCCTTTGGCTGGAGCTTTGTCGCGGTGTTCCCGCCGTTGTTATTATCCTCGCTCTCCGAGTTCCCGCCGTTGTTCGTGCTGCCGGAGGACGACGAGCCGCCGCCGGGCCCCGGCACATCGGGGGTGGGGGCGCAGCCCGCGAGCAGGGCGCAGAAGAGTGCCGCCGCGAGGAAGAGTGCTGCAAGTCTGTGTTTCATAGAGAACCTCCCGATCGATCAGATGACCTTTTTTTCGAGCCAGCTTCCTTTTGAGAAGCGGATGGCAAAGAAGAGGGAACGGAACACCCAGTCAAGGAACATACCGCCCCAGATGCTGAGCAGGTGGGCCTGATGGAAGCCGAGGACCATCAGGTAGCAGAAGGCGACGCGGAACACCCACATGGAGAAGACGCTCACCGTCATAGTGAAGGTGGCGTCGCCCGCTGCGCGGAGGATGTTGGGCAAGGTGAAGCTGGCCGGCCAGATGAACAGGGAGATGACGTTGAACCAGCGCATCACCTGCATCGCCATGGCGGCGGACTCCGCCGAGAGGTGGAACCACGACAGCGCGATGCCGTTCAGGAAGAAGAAGGCGGACAGGTTCATGACCCATGCGCCCGCATAGGCCACCAGCATCAGGCGGCGGGCGTAGTGGCTGGCCTGTTCCTTCTCGCCCGCGCCGAGGCACTGGCCGATGACGGTGAGCACCGCCATGCCCACCGCGTTGGCCGGGATGTTCAGGAAGGTGGTAATGTTGCCCGCCACGGCGTTGGCTGCGATGGCGGCGGTGCCGAGGGTGGACGTCAGGCTGGAGACCGACAGCTTGCCGATCTGGAACATGCCGTTCTCAATACCGGCCGGGATGCCTACCCGCAGGATGCGGCGGATGAGGGAGAGGTCGGGCTTGAGGTCGGCAAGGCGGTCGATGCGGAGCATACAGGAGGGTTTTTCCAGCAGGTAGATGACCGCGAAGCACGCGATCATGCGGGAAACAAGGCTGGCCAGCGCCGCGCCCATGACGCCCATATGGAAGTGGTAGATCAAAACCGCGTTGCCGCCGATGTTCACCACGTTCATCACAAGGCTGGAAAGCATACTGATCTTGCTGTTGCCCTGTGCGCGGAACAGGGCCGCGCCCGCGTTGTACACACCGATGAAGGGGTAGCTCAGCGCCGAGAGCAGGAAGTAGGTCTCGGCGTAGGTCATCACGTCGGCGTCAATGGAGCCGAAGATGCCCCGCAGGATGCCATGGCGGCCTACCGCGACCACGGCGGCCACCACGACGCTGAGGGAGATCATGATGAACAGAATCTGCGCCGCTGCGGCCTTGGCGTTTTTTGGCTCCCGGTGGCCGATGTACTGGCTGGCGACGACGGCGCCGCCGGTGGCCAGTGCGCTTAGCAGCTGGATCATCAGCACGTTGAAGGAGTCCACAAGGCTGACGCCCGAAACGGCGGCTTCGCCGACGGAAGAGACCATCAGCGTATCGGCCAGACCGATGGTCACGCTGAGGGCCTGTTCGGCAATGAGCGGCAGCAGCAGCGCGATGAGCTGCTGGCGGGTAAACAGCGGCTTGGATGATGTGGTGGTTGACATGAGTTCCTCCTGTTGTTCCGGAATATCCTTGGCATAAGCATAACGCGGAAGCGGGGGAAAATCAAGATGATGTATCCAACATTTTCGCAGAAAGCGGAAAAATCAGGAATAATCCGCGCTGGGGGTGCGGGCGGTGCCGTAGGAGACGATGTAGTCGTAGGGCACCGACTCATTGTAGCGGAGCTTGCCGCCGTAGGAGCGGATGGACGCCTTCAGGCCCTTGGGGGAGTGGGGTGTGCCCGCCGAGAGATGGTCGGAGCAGACGGAGTTCCACAGCCCCGCCGCAAAGGAGGCGCAGTTGAAGGCGGTGGACCAGTGGTCGGCGGTGGTCAGGTTCTGGTTGAGGACGGCCAGCCCGTCTTGGTCCAGCGAGACCTGCATGGAGTAGAGGTTCGGGTAGAAGGCGGAGATGTAGTAGCAGTAGTAGCCCTCTAAATTGTACCAGATGCCCTCATGCTCCGGGCGGTTGGCGCGGGTGCCGATGGTCACGCCGGTGCCCGGCGCGATCTCCTGCCCGCCCACTTCGATGGCGTGGTCGGAGACATTCCGCACCGCCACGAAGCTGTGGCCGGAGATGTCGATGGGTTCGGTGTTGTTGGTGGTCTGGCTGTAGATGGTCAGCGTCGCCACGGCCCCTTCGGCGGGGCCGGCGTCCGCGTCATCCGCCGGGCGCTTGATGGCGGCTTCTTGGAACCGGAAGGGCCCGCCGGCGCGCAGCAGGAACTCCAAGTAATCCAGCGAGGTCTGGGTGGTGTCGTTCGGTTCCACGACCTCCTTTTCGGGCCGGGTGGTGGGCGTGGCAGCCGGTGCGGCAAGGGCAGAGCTGCTGCCGAGGATGCAGAACGCCAGCGTCAGCGCGGCGGCAAGGATGCGGATATGTGGTTGCTTTTTCATGCGGACCCTCCAAAAGCGGCGGACGTTCAAGTTTTATTTCCTCTAGCATAGCGGTTTTTGGCGGGGGTGTCAAGCAAAAGCGAAAACCGTCGGCAGTGAAGTTGTTGTATCCAAGAACCTTGCGGATTTTTAAGGGACAAAGTGGGTTTGGGAGCCTTTACCACTGCGGTGGGATGTGTTAAAATGGAACCGGACTTCTGCGCCCGGCGCAGGAGAGAGAAGGTAAATGATACGATCCATAGAGAGGGGAAACACCTATGCCAAAGGCAGCCCACAAAGTCGTGGTCATCGGGCACCGCAACCCGGACACCGACTCTATCTGCTCCGCCATTGCGTATGCGGAGCTGAAAAATAAGACCACCGACCTCGTCTGCGAACCCCGCCGCGCGGGGAAGATGAATCAGGAGACCGAGTTCGTCCTGAAAAAGTTCGGCGTCACGCCGCCCCGGATGTGCACCGACGTCAACCCCAAGATCCGGGATGTCGATTACCGCGAAATGCCCGGCATCCCCGGCTCCACCAGCCTGCGCAAGGCGTGGGAGATCATGCGCGACCAGCAGATCGACACCCTGCCCATCACCAGCGCCGACAATGAGCTGGAGGGCATCATCACAGTGAAGGACATCGCCACCGCCAACATGGACGTCTTTGACACCGGCGTCCTTGCCAGCAGCAAGACCAGCTACAAGAACATTCTTGAAACGCTGGGCGGCACGATGGTGGTGGGCGACGAGAACGCCGTCTGCACCACCGGCCACATCAAGATCGGCACCGCCACCCCCGAAATGCTGGAAAGCAACGTGGAAAAGGGCGACATCGTCATCCTGACCAACCGCTACGAAAGCCAGCTCTGCGCCATTGAGAAGGAGGCCTCCCTCCTCATCCTCTGCAACGGCGCCAAGGTGGGCCACACCATCCGGCGTATTGCCGAGGAAATGGGCGTCGCCATCATGACGGCCCCCTGCGATACCTACGCCGCGGGCAAGCTGATGAGTCAGTGCGCCCCCATCTCCTATTATATGACCCGCGACGATATCATGAAGTTCACCCTCGTCACCCCGGTGGCGGACGTGATGCGGGTCATGGCCAAGGTGCGCCACCGCTATTTCCCCATCCTCGACGAGGAGGGCAAGTACTGCGGCATGGTCAGCCGCCGGAACGTGATCGCGCTGCGCAAGCGCCGCATCATTCTGGTGGATCACAACGAGGCCACACAGGCCGTGGAAGGCTTCGATCAGGCCGAGATCTTGGAGATCATCGACCACCACCGCATCGGCAGCTTGGAGACCAGCGGCCCGGTCTATTTCCGCAATCAGCCCGTGGGCTGCACCGCCACCATCATCACCCAGATGTACGATGAAAACGGCGTTGAGATCCGGCCCCAGATCGCCGGGCTGCTGCTGGCGGCCATCCTTTCGGATACGCTGGCCTTCCGCAGCCCCACCTGCACCCCCGTCGATGAAGCCACCGCCAAGCGGCTGGCCAAGATCGCAGGCGTGGACATCGACGAGTTTTCCACCGAAATGTTCGAAGCCGGTGAAAAACTCGACGGCAAGACGCCCGAAGAAGTCTTCCTGCAGGACTTCAAGGTGTTCATGTGCGGCGATATCCGCTTCGGCGTGGCGCAGGGCAGCTACATGACCCGCAAGAACCTGCTGGCGGCGGAAGCTCTGCTCAAGCCCTACCTCGAAGAGGCCCGCAACAAGCAGAATGTCGAGGACTTGTACATGCTGCTGACCGATGTGCCGAAGGAGGAGAGCGTCGTCATCTGCACCGGCCGCTATGCCGCCGAAGTGCTGTCCGACGGCTTCGAGATCCAGCCCGCCGAGGATGGAAGCTGGATCCTGCCCGGCGTCGTCAGCCGCAAAAAGCAGTTCATCCCCGCCATGATGAGCGCCTATCAGGAACTGTAAGATCTTCGAAACAAAACACGAAGCCCCCCGGAGTCCTGCATTCCGGGGGGCTGTTGTGTGATTCAGGGAGCATGGCCTGCCTGTTCAAGGGAGTAAAGGAGAGCATCGTTTCCAATTCTTTACAGGTAGAATACCACAAAATCGTGGTGAAATTGTGTAAATTCAAGACGAAATTCCGCAACCATTGTCGCTTATTGGTGCTGCATACAGAAAGGATCGCGCAATAACGCCCCCCAAAACACCGTGCCCGCCGGGCGCGGTGTTTTTTGCTGCCCTTTTGTGACAAAGCCGGGGATTTGTGGTACAATAAAAACGGATTTTTGCGAAAGAAAGGATTTTTTGATGCAGCTGTTTGAACTGGTCAGCCCGCGTTTGTTCCGCCCGCTGGCGGGGCCGAACCGGGCCTTTTATGCGGAGCTGCTCCTGCTGCTGTGGGAGGAGTGCCGCCACACGGCAGATTACAGCATCTCCCGCGCCGAGGCCGTCTCCCGCGCGGAGGATTATTTTGCGGCGCTGGCAAAGCCGTTGGCGCTGGACGCTGACGACGCCGGGGACGAGGCCGAGCAGCCCACCCGCGACCCGCATCTGCTGGCGCTGGGCTTCCTGCTCCGGCTGCGGCGCACCGGCTGGCTGGAAGAGCAGCCCGGCAGCTACGAGGAGGAACCGGCGCTGGCTTTCCAGCCGGAGGTGACCCCTCTGCTGGAAGCGCTGGAGGAGATCCTGAACCCCCGCGTCGTTACCTACACCGGGAAGCTCTACAAAGCGTGGCAGCTATTGCGCGGCATCGGGGAGGAGAAGAGCCCTTACGAGAACGTGCTGCGGGAGGTGGCGTCCGACCTCGACGCGCTGAACAAGTCCCTCCGGGCGCTGAACGCCTCCATCGGCCACTACATCGACCGGCTCACCCGCAACCGCACCCCGCAGGAGGTGCTGGAGCTGTTTGACCAGTATGAGGAAAAGGTGGTGGCGGCGGCTTACCACCGCTTCAAGACCAGCGACAACCTCTTCAATTACCGGGCCTACCTCGAAGAGGGGCTGGACGAGTGCGAGGCGAACTTCCTGCCCCAATTGGCGCTGGATTACGCCCGCGTGGAGCGCTGTGCCCCCAACGAGGCGGCCCCCGCCGTCCGTGCCCTGATCCAGAGGCAGCGGGACGCGCTGGAAGAGATGAGCGACCTGATGAAGCAGATCGACGCGAGCCACATCCGCTACCGCAAGCGGGCGGTGCAGCGGGCGCAGTTCTTGCTGCTGAGCGACCGCTCGGCGCAGGGCAGCGTCACCACGCTGCTCCGCCGCTATGCCGAGGAGATCAAAACGCCCGATCAGCTCTTTGAGCCGGACGACGGCCCGGTGGCAAAGCGACTCCACCTCTACCCCGTGCAGGTCTTCGGCGAAAAGCCGCTCTACCCGCCCGCCGCGCCCCGCAGCGAAACGCCGCTCAAGCCGGTGGAGACCTCGGCGCTGGACCCGGCGCAGCTGCAAAAAGAGCAGAAGCTTCTGCTGGATTACGCCCGGATGGCCGTGACGGAGGAGAACGTGGCCCTGCTGGCCAAACAGGCGCTGGCCGCCCGCAGGGCCGTCCCGGCTTCCACCCTCGCCGCCGAATACCCGGACGACTTTGCCCGCATCATCGGGCTGCACACCTACTCGCAGTCGCCCCGGCGCGATTATGACATTGAACTCACCGGAAACTGGGTCGAACGGGGCGGCTTCCGGTTTGAAGAATTCATCCTGACGCCCCGCAAGGAGGAGCCCCATGGCCGAAACGAATAAACTACTGGAAGAGACCGCAAACTATCTGCTCAACCACTGCTTCCTGCTGGGCGGGGTGGAGGACCAGCGGTCGAAATATCTCTACGTGCAGGATCACCTGAACGAGGTGCGGGCCGTCTTCGCGCCGCTGGGCTATGCGGTGCTGCTCTACCCAGCCCCCTTACAGGCCGCTGCCCTCGTCAACGAGCATGAGGGCAGTCAGGCCCGGCTGCTGAAATACGAGAGCATCCTGCTGCTGGTGCTGCGGCTGCTCTATCTTCAAAAGCGGGAGAGCCTCGCCGCCAGCGCCGATCAGGTGCTGGTGACGGTGGAGGAGGTTCAGGCGGAACTGCAGAAGATGAATCTGCCCCGGCGGCTGGACCAGCTCACCCTTGAAAAGCTGCTGCGCACCCTGCGCCGGTACAATCTGGCCCGCCCGGTGGGGCGGCTGACCGGCCTCGACAGCCGGATCGAGGTCTTCCCGACGGTGCTGCTGGCCCTGCCGGACGCCGACCTTGCCGATGCCGCAGCCGAGAGCAGCCGCACCCGCAGCGAGCTTGCCTTGTATGAACGCCCGGAGGGCGAATCCGGCACGGAGGACGAAGAATGATCGAACTGAAACGCCTGAAGCTCATCAACTGGCACAACTTTGAAAACGTTACCTTCGACTGTGCCCGCCTGACCTATATGATCGGCGTCAACGCCGTGGGCAAGACTACCATCCTCGACGCCATCCGCTACTGCCTGACCACCAACCGCAACTTCAATGCCCTGGGCAATAAAA
>ERZ857775.3808-NODE-3808-length-11734-cov-4.432914_pt1 | contig 11734 bp, 10 predicted proteins | sample MGYA00519698_ERZ857775 | MGnify/ENA primary metagenome ERZ857775 (study PRJEB31778, sample SAMEA3449363) | human gut metagenome | biome: human gut; feature: human-associated habitat; material: faeces | place: United Kingdom | collected 2010/2012 ...
TAGGGTTCCATCTTCTTGTCTGATGTCCGAAATGAACACCTGCCTCTAAAAGCTGCTTCATTGAAATAACGCTCATGTCTTTTCTCCTTTTTGGTTAAATTCTTCCGCACAGGTCGCCTTCTCTCTGGACCCATCCTCACACCGTAGGGCACCATCCTTATAGAATCGCCGTGCGTGCTTATTTTTGCAACTTCTGAATTATAGCATAGGAAATCCCCTTATGTAAAGGGGATTTTTCCAATTTTTTTCTGTTTTTCAGCGGTTCCCGGCAGATTTCAGAAGCTCCAGCTCTTTTTCGGTGAGCGGACGATATTTTCCTGTCGGAAGATCCGCCGGGAGCGCCAGCGGTCCCATGGAAAGCCTTTTGAGATAGGTAACTTTTTTTCCCAATGCTTCCATCATCCGTTTCACCTGATGAAATTTTCCTTCATGGATGGTAAGGCGGATCTCGGATTCCCATCTCTTACCGTTTTCCTCCGATCCTGTGTCGGATTCCCAGGTGGAAAGGATCTCAAGCCTTGCCGGGCGTGTGAGATCCTTTTCCCCGATATCCACTCCTTCTGCCAGCGCTCTGGCATCTTCTTCTGTCACTTTTCCGGATACCTTTGCATAGTAAGTCTTATCCACGTGTTTCTTCGGGGAAAGAAGCTCGTGTGCCAGAGGACCGTCATCTGTGATCAGAAGGAAGCCTTCTGTATCTTTATCCAGGCGTCCCACCGGAAAAAGTCCCTTTCTTCTGTCTTTCTCTTCAATGTAGTCGAGAACCGTTTTATCTCTGAAGTCCTCCGTTGCGCTGACACAGCCCGCCGGCTTGTTAAAAAGATAGTATACATATTCCGGTGCAGCATGAATTTCCTGCCCGTTCATAACCACCTGATCTTCTTTTGTTACTTTCAGTTCCGGTTTCTTCACAGATTTCCCGTTAACCTGCACCTGACCCTTCTGTATGTATTTTTTTACCTCGCTTCGTGTACCTGCGCCGGCATCTGCCAGAAATTTATCCAGCCGGACTGGTTTTTCCATTAATCATTTACCTCCCATTCTGTTACATGGGCTGCCTTTGCATCTGCTCTGATGAAATCCGGGATCTCACCGGCAAATGTCATATAAAGTCCGGAATCCCCGTCGGTGCTCTCCTGTCCTTCCAAAACCACTTCCATTGTGACATCTGCATTCCAGATAGTCCATCCGTTTACCAGCTGTGATGGGCGGATACACTTTTTCAGGGCTTCCAGCTGTTCCTTTTTATCGTAACGGACTTTATAACCGTTCTCTGTTTCTTCAAGATCCGAAACAGGCTCAATGTCGGAAAAAACCTCATCATCTTCGCCGGCAGCTTCGGAGCTGAAGTAATAAACATCAATATACTCAACAGACAGCTCATCCATGGAAAGAGGATATCCTGTTTCTTCCAAAATTGCAAGTGTTCTCTTATATGCCGGATACACCAGAACGGAGGTAGACACCCTCTCTCCTTCCTGAACAGCCGGTACATTCATTCCCCATTCATCCATGTATCCTTCTGACGGAATTCCCGTATAATCGAACATCAGCATTGCACATGGCTGGTCTTTTACTGTCTGACCGCCGTTTTCCAGAATGTCCTTTCTCAGCGCCTCTGCCAGCGCCTGACGCTTCTCTGCATTTTTCTCAAATAAGGTTTGAATATCTCCGTCACAGAAAATACCGGTGACCTCTTTCAGATACTGTTTGTCCAGCTGAAAAAATGAATATCTGTCTTCTTTCCATGTCTGCTCATCATACAGGGCTTCCATAAGATTCTGTGCCTGTGCAGAGGATACAATATAGCCTCTGCATACACTGAATCCCTGTTTATTTATGTAGCGCACATACATGCGCCTTCCTGATTTTTTTCCTTTTTCATTCTGAAGCCTGATATCCTTCAGACTGTTATATAATGCTTTACTTTTCATCACCGGCTGATCCAGCAGATCGGAACTATTGTCTGAGGTGGCAGTATACCGGATCTTATAGATTCCGTTTTCTTTTTTTTCCACATTGCAAAGCTGCTCTGTATATGAAAGATTGCTTACATTTATCACAACTCCCTGAAGATTGTCATAAGCCGGAAAATAACTGTCATATCCCAGAAGATCCATTTTCATGGTCAGCGCACAGATTGCCACAACACCTCCAAAGATCATAAGCTGCACTTTTCTGCAGAAAAATCTGCGAAAATCCATTTCGTAGATCACTTCCAGAATTCCATGGACCAGGATCGTTCCCAGTATCATTCCGAAGATCCACCATGCTGTTTTGGATGAATCTTCCGGGATCATATAAAAGATCAGACCGATCCCCAGTCCGGATGGTATTGTGATCAGGGCACTTAAGACCGGCTCCATCCAGGTATATACCAGAGCTTTTCCGGTATTCTCTGACCTTCGTCTGCAAAATGCCATCCAGGAAAGTGCTGCCATGATAAACAGCGTAAGGATCAGTATCAGCAACTGCTTTCCAAAGCTTCCGCTGCTGTATCTATCTATAAAGCTTACGATCACCATAAGAGGAGATCCCAGATTCCGCACTGCTGCCAGAATTCCATAACTGCCCTCGTACCAGGTATCAAAAAATAAATGTCCGCTTAACTGCAGCATCACTGCCAGAATGATACTGTAGGTAAACAATCCTGCCCATGCAAGGGCTCCCATCAGCATGGTACCGGTGCAGGCGATCACCAGCACTGTGGAAAAATACACCAGAAGATACATCAGGAGATGGAGAACCAACAGGATCAGTGCCTTTTTCATAATAGAAAGGCTGTAATATCCTCTGGCTGCCCCGATGCATACCGCAGCAAATTCCATGATCAAATATGGCACCAAATAATAAAGAACAGCCAACAATACTCTGTGCAGAAACAGTGCACTTCGCTTTACCGGAAGGCTGTGATAGAAATCCACTTTTCTCGGGGAATACAGATACCAGAAGCCGCTTACTGCTGCAAAAAATGCGGTTACCGCAGCCACAGCTGCTCCCATTGTGAGAAAGTCACTGCTCCACAGGCTGGAATACAGATAGGAAAGCTGACTCTGAGTATAACTGCGCTCATTCCATTTTCCCATCAGAATAAGTTCCGCTACCGGAAATGCAAGGAGAAATGCGATCATGGCAAATGCCGGGATCCATCTTTGTCCTTTAGAAGAGGATTTCATATACTCACTGGAATAAATTTTTGACTTCATAGCCTGCCACCTCCGTTTCGCTGATAAATATTTCTTCCAGAGTCAGTGGGAGCACTTCGCAGAAAAGAGGATTTTTTGCCTGTATCTTCTCCATGATCTCTCTTCTTGTTCCCCTTGCAGTAATAAGCAACAGGGAGCCCTGATGCTCTGTTTTCAAAACATCCAGCTCTTTCTTTAATTCTTCTTCTTTCTTTTTGTCAGTAAGTACACACTGGATCTTATGGATGTGGAATTTCATATCCTCCAGATCTCTGGAAAGGAGAATTCCTCCCTGATGAAGAAGCCCGATGTGATCGCAGATATCTTCCAGCTCACGAAGATTGTGGGAAGCGATCACCGGCGTAAATTCACGACTCATGATCTCCGATGCAAAAATACTTTTTACTGCCTGGCGCATTACCGGGTCCAGGCCATCAAAGGTTTCATCACAAAACAGATATTTCGTTCCTGTACTGATTCCCAGGATCACCAGAAGCTGTTTCTTCATTCCCTTGGAAAAAGTGCTGATTTTTCGTTTTCCATCCAGATGAAACTGCTTCATCATTGTCTCAAAACGTGCCTGCTGAAATCTCGGATAAATACAACGGTAAAATTCTGCCATGTCCAGAGCATTGTAATTTGCCGGAATATATGCATCGTCCGGGATGTAGAAAAAATGCTCTTTGACCCTTTCATTTTCAAAAACCGGTTCTTCATCCATCAGCACCTCTCCTCTGTCCTGACGGATGATCCCGGCCATGATACGGAGCAGAGTACTTTTTCCCGCACCGTTGGAGCCGATCAGTCCAAAAACCTCCCGTTCCCCGATATCCATGGTGACCTTATTTACTGCCTGTATCTTACCAAAAGCTTTGCTGCAGTTTTTTATCTCAATCATTGTTTCCCTCCTTATAGCATAAGCGGATCACACCGATCATTTCTTCCTCCCCTACTCCCAGAGCCATTCCCTTTTCTGTGATCTTTTTCAGCTCACTTAAGGTTTCTTCCATACCGATCTGCCTGATCCTGCTGCTGTCTGTGACAAAACTGCCTTTTCCCTTCACCGGACAGATCAGCCCCTGCTGCTCCAGTTCCATATATGCCCGCTGGATGGTATTGGGATTGATGGATAATTCCACGGCCAGCTGCCGCACAGACGGCATCTTGGAAGATGGCTCCACAGCTCCTGACAGGATCAGCATCCGGAATTTCTCTACAATCTGTTCGTAGATGGGACGGCTGTCCTGATAGTCCAAGAATAACATACGACGCTCCTTTCTCTGTAATCTGTGTATTAAGTGTATTAATTCTTTTAATACAGTTATGATAGCACGTGATACCCGCCTGTACAAGAAATGGTCTCTTAAATAAATATAAAATCTGTATAAACTTATTCCCCGTAAAAGACTTCCTGTATTTTTCATAAAAAAAAGAATCTGCAGCGGCATCACTTCTACTATGATCCCACTACAGATTCTCTGCGAAGCAGTTATTTATATTTCACCCTGTCTGATCCGGGGTCAGGGGGATATTTGCAATCCCCATTCGGGTCAAGCGGATATTCGCAATCCGCTTCGCTACTTGCTTGATTTGGTTAAACAGCCCGGTAACCACGCTTTTCTCCTCTGCGTACAAAATACTGATATCCTCCGATCATCACCACTGCGAAGATCCCATAGATCATCAGAAGACTTCCTGCTCCTGTTTTTTCCACCAGCGTCTGGGCATATTCACTGAAAATAAGGATCCAGGTATTGGCCCCGATATGCATCAGCACACTGGTCCACTTATTGCCGCCCATCTCCAGAAACCACGCAAAAAGAGCTCCCAGGATAAACGCATACACAGCCTGCAGGACATTTCCATGATAGATCCCGAAAAACGCGGCAGAGATCACAGCGGAAACCAGTACGGAAAAATGATCCCGAAGCCTGAGATAAACCAGCCAGCGAAAGATCATTTCTTCCGCGACAGGCGCTACGATTCCCATCCAGAAGACCATCATAAAAAGGCTTTTCCCTGAAGTGATCTTCGTCATGGTCTCCCCGTAACTGGACGAGATCCAGTTCTGCAAGATCGCCACCAGCACATTGGCATACTGGGCAAATCCTGCTCCTGCCCCGAGAAGAAGCAGCATTTCAGGAACAGAAAGCCTCTGCTCTTCAATAGAAGTTAACCCACCGATCAGCCTTCCTATGCGGTCTTTCCGGTAAAAATATACTGCCGGAAACATAACCAGCACTCCGGTAAGTCCGGTGATCACCAGAGTATAACTGTAATAGGATTCCTGTGCGTTGCTGACATGATCCACCAGCCAGAGAAGCACGGCACTTCCCAGGATCTGTCCGATAAGATAATGGATTCCTACCGGATAAAGTTCCCTCCACACCAGTCGAAAAATATTCTGTCTATGCAGAGGGGTCAGTCGAAAAAATTCAGAAGCTCATCTGCAGAAGCTACGATCTGAAGAGGCTGGGCCGCTTCCAGTTCTTCTCTGCTGCCATATCCATAAGATACCGCCACACACTGGATCCCACATCGTCTGGCTCCAAGAATATCATGTTCCCGGTCTCCCACCATGATCACCTGGTCACGGTGATCGGAAAGATTCATTCTCTCCAGAGCTTCCTCGATCACCTGGGATTTGGAAACTTTCGGCCCATTGAGATCTGTTCCCGCGATCACTTCAAAATAACGGCTCAGATTAAAATGATCCATGATCTGTGTTACATAAAAAGTAGGTTTCGCAGAAGCTACTGCCAGCCGGTAGCCACGGCGTTTCAGCTCCGCCAGGGCATTTTCCACGCCTGGATAAACTGTATTCTCATACATTCCTTTTTCGGAATACCGTTCCCTGTAGTATTCGATTCCTTTCTGCGCTGTCTCTTTATCAAATCCCGCATATTTCATAAACTGTTCCAGAAGCGGCGGACCCACAAAAACCTTCAATGGCTCCAGCTCCGGTGCCGAAACTCCAAGCTTCTCCAGTGCATACTGTACAGATTTTGTAATTCCCTCTCCGGATTCTGTCAGCGTTCCGTCCAGGTCAAAAAAGATTGCCTTATACATAAATTCCTCCTGTTGTGTAAAAAATCAGTAAGTATGCCTATTGTATCACTGTTTTTCTGTTAAGTCCATGCTTTCATAATACAGCTTCCCGGATTTCACAAAACCCATGAGTTCTGCTTTCCAGGGATTTCTGCTTTTTTTCGGTAATTCCGCCAGAAGCTTTTTTCCCTGCCAGTAAAAATCACATTCTTTTCCATTGATCCGAAATGAAAGGATCTGAAACGGAATATCCGGGCGGATTTCTATCTGAATCCTGTTGCCATCTGTTTTTGTATGAATCGTTGGTTTTTGCTCTTTTTTCTCTTTATCAGGCATTTCTGTTGGTTCTGTCTGGTAGTAAGATAATGCCGGATTCTGGTCCTTTGCTTTTTTTGATGCACCTGAAGCCGGTTTTCGAATTAATCCCGGAGTCGGTATTGCAGATGGACTTGCCGCCAATGTCTGTGTGAGAACCGGTGATTTTGTCGGCACTGGCGTTTTTGTTGGTACCGGCGTTTCCGTAAGATTTGCTTCATTCACAATAGTTATCCCCGGATTTTCATTTTCCCGAATATCCGGTTCCTGAAATTCGTATCTTTCTTCGCTGCCACCGGAATTTTCTGCTGCAGTATTTCCGTTTCCCACAGAGTTCTCTTCCGGAGAATGTACTTCTTCTGCCTGGAAGTCCGAACTCCATCGCGCTGAATCCTCCTGTCCATTTTCTGTTCCTGCCCAAACAGAGGAATCTTCCATCAGATTTTCATCTTCCCGGTTCTCATTACCGTCATTTTTTTCTGTTCCTCCATAACTTTTTTCCCAGTCTTCCGGCAGCTGTCCGGTTCCTTCTCCCACATCCATATCAAATCCACCGGTATCAAGACTATTCATCTCCGACATATCAAATCCATAAACGAGAATGGAACTGATCATCCAGCTGCATAAAATCAGCAGCGACAAAACAGCAGGACAGATTCTCCCACAGGATTTTCCGGTTTTTTTCGATTTTCGCTGATCATTTTTTCTCATTGATCTCCTCCCAAAGTTTCAGATTCCTGCTTTCGCCTTCCTCCAGCAATTCTGTTTTTTCTTTCTTTTTGTAATCTTTCCACAGCTTTTGGCTGGCTTCTTTCTGCCCGATTCGAAGGAGAAACATTCCATACTCTCCATAAACCACACGATATTCCGCATCATACAGAAGAAGATTTTCATAATACAAAGCCGCTTTTTCCGTTTCATCCAAAAACTCCGCATTCCATGCCAGCAACAGCTCAATACGGCGCTGCTGTTCTTTTTCCCTATAATTCCTGCTTAAATCCTGCAGTTTCTTTTCCGCTGTTGCACAGTACTTTTTCCGTTCCCCCGAGTTTTCCGGATACTGTCTGGCCGCGTAATACAGATCTGTTACTTCTGAAATCGCCACAGAAAACTCTTCCCGTTTCAGTAATCCAGCTGTCAGAAACAATATTCCTATCAGAACCCCTGCAGCAACTGCTTCCAGAAAACGTTTTCGCCAGGTAACTGTTCGATATCGGATTTCCAGTTTCTGGATTCTTTTCTGAACTGCTGACATATCCAAATATCTGTATTTTTCCTGTTTTCTGGTACATCGAAACAGAAACCAGAAAAATTCCGGATATAAAAAACACTGCCATTTCTTTTTTCCACAAAGCTTTTCCATGGTTTTTCCCAGGGCATAAATATCACTTCTGGGGCTTAAGTAACCCTGATACTGCTCCGGTGCCGCATATCCTTTCGTTCCTTCACAGATCCGTTTTCTTTTTCCATGATCGAACATGGCGCTTCCAAGATCGACCAGATACAGGTGCCCGGTTTCAGAAAGCATCAGATTATCCGGTTTCAGATCTCCGTAGCAGACCGGCGGTTTACGGTTATGGAGATATTCCAGTACTCTGGTAATCTCCTTTCCTCTTGCAAGCGTTTCCTGTATGGAAAAATTTTTTTCTGAACAAAGAATTTCTTCCAGAGACTGCCCCTTAATATACTCCATAATCAGATAGCAATCTTCTTCTGTTTCCACACAATCTACAATCTTTGGGATTGCAGGATGATCCAGACGCTGCATTAGCATAACTTCTTTTTTCTTTATGATGGGTATTTCCTTCACAGCGCGAAAAATACCGAGTTCCATGTCCCTGGCCAGATACAGACTTCCGCCTCCGCCATGTCCAATCCGTTCTATAACGTAATAACGTTCTTTCAGTATCGTTCCGATCAGACAGATCACCTTCCTCTCATTTCTGTCAGATAATAATTGTGATCATATTTCTTATTAGTTTGGGATTATCCGGTGAATTCCGGTTTGAGATAAATAAAATTAGACAAATAACCGCAAACGAACATGTACGATTCATATTCATTCAGGATGGATTTCATTATAGCATGTCATGTTTCTTTTGCAAAGAGCTTTTACCCAATAAAAACAGAATAAAAAAACAGCCCGCCGGATACAGCTGACAAAAAATTTTCTTCCTGTCCCTGTATCCTGGCGGGCTGTCATTATTTATAATGCTTATACCTGGATCTTCAAAACTGTACTTTACATACGATCCGGTGCAGAGAATCCAAGAAGATCAATGCTTGTTTCAAGCACTCTTCTTGTAAGCTGGAGCAGCTGAAGGAAAGATTCCTTCTGTGCCTGATCTTCTTCGCTTAAGATTTTTGTCTCATGATAGAAGCTGTTGAATGCGTTGGATACCTCATAGATATACGCACAGATCTTATGGGGTGCTTTCTCCTCAAAAGCATTCTCAACCATTGCTGCAAAGCCGGAAAGCTGAAGCATCAGGTTCTTCTCGCTGGCATTAACTGCCGGAAGGATCTTACCTGCGCTTAAATCTCCTCCCTCCTGTACATAGCGGTTGAGAATGGATTTGATACGCACGATGGTATAAAGGATGTACGGACCTGTATTTCCCTCAAAGGAAGTAAAGCGGTCTACATCAAAGATATAATCCTTGGTTGCCTGGTTGGAAAGATCGCCGTATTTGATTGCGGAAAGTCCTACGATCTTGGCAGTCTCTTTGGCATCTTTATCTTTTACACTACGGTTCTCCACGATCTTGCGGTACATTTCCTCATCAATATCTGCGATCAGATTTTCCAGACGCATAACGCCGCCTTCTCTTGTCTTGAACGGTTTTCCGTCTTTTCCGTTCATGGTACCAAAACCAAGGAAGGAAAGCTTGGTCTCCGGTTTTACAAGACCGGTCTTTCTTGCGCAGCGGAATACCTGAATAAAGTGGAGTTCCTGACGTTTATCTACAACATAAAGGATCTCATCCGGCTGGAAAAGTTTCATACGCTCTACGATGGTAGCAAGGTCTGTGGTCGTATAAAGGGAAGCTCCGTCAGATTTCAGAAGCATGCACGGAGGGATCTCCTTGGTGTCGCTCTCTTCTTTTACATCTACAACAAGAGCACCCTGATCCTCATAGGCAAATCCACGTTTCTTCATATCCTCTACCATATCCGGAATGTACGGCTGTGCATCGGATTCTTTTTTCCAGAGGTCAAAGTCTACGTTCAGGTTTGCGTAGTTTCTCTTAAGGTCTGTTACAGATACATTCATAATGTGGTTCCAGAGAGCCATGTATCCAGGTTTGCCCTGCTGAAGGAGATGTGTTGCCTCCAGTGCCTCATTACGATAAGCCTCGTCCTCTTTGGACTTGCCGCTGGCACATGGATAGATCTCTTCCAGTTCGCTGATAGTAAATGGTGCTTCTGTGGGATATTCACCTGTAAAGCTGTCATCAAAATATACCAGCTCCGGTTTCCGGTGTTTCAGCTCTGTGATGATCAGTCCCATCTGAAGGCCCCAGTCTCCAAGATGCACATCGCCGATGACCTTATGTCCTACAAAACGTCCGATACGCTTGATACTCTCGCCGATGATCGCAGAACGGAGATGTCCTACGTGAAGGGGTTTGGCTACGTTTGGTCCGCCGTAGTCGATGATGATCGTCTTCGGGTTCTTGGCAGTTTCAACGGAAAGCTTCTCATCTTCTGCCATGTTATTCATATATTCCGCAACGAATTCCGGCTTCACATCCAGGTTGATAAATCCAGGCTTTACAACTTCTGCTCTGGAAAAGATCCGGCTGTCTGAGAGCTGTGCTACCACATCATCCGCGATCATAAACGGAGCCTTGTGGTATGTTTTGGCTCCTGCCATGGCACCGTTACACTGATATTCACATAAGTCCGGTCTGTTGGAAACAGTAACTTTTCCGTAAGACGGATCATAACCTGCTTTTTCAAATGCTGCGGAAAGTTCTTCCGCCATCTGTTCCATAATCTTCTTCATGTTTCAAACTCCTCATATCTTTGTTTCTGTATTTTATGCTTATAACGTCACTTTTCTTGAACATGCGACTGCAAGGGCACCATAACCGATATGGCAGGCAACACTTAAGGAAAGGGGATCCATATGTATCTCCATTCCCGGAAATACCTCCTGGATCTCTTTTTTAAATTCTTCTGCTTCTTCCAGATTTCCTGTATAAGCAGCCTGAAGACACATCTCACCGTCAGATGCGTATTCCTTAAAACGTGTTTCCCAATCATTCTTCATTGCCTTCAGCATGGCACGTTTGGCCTGCTTCTTGCCACGGACCTTGGCGTAGGCATCCAGCTTCTCTCCCTGGATCTGAAGTACAGGCTTCAGGTTCAGAACCGTTCCGATGGCTGCTGCTGCCGGTGTGATCCTGCCACCTTTTTTCAGATATTTCAGGGTGTCAAGTGTGATATAAATACTGGAATCGAGTTTCTGATCTGTAAGGATCTTCTTGATCTCTGCAGCACTTTTTCCTGCCTGTGCCATTACTGCTGCCTCCACGACTTGAAGCCCAATACCTGTTGAAAGATTTGCAGAATCAATAACCGTCACAAAATCGGAGGCTTCCAGCTCATCAGCAGCAAGACGCATAACATTTCCGGAAGTTGACATACTTGATGATATTGAAAAACAGATAACTTCCCTTTTTTCTTCGACATAAGGTTTCAATATTTCTATCGCATCCACCAGAGATGGTGCCGAAGTTTTGGGTGTTGTCTTATGTGCATCTGACCATGCAAAGATTTCATCCGGAGTTATATTTTTGCCATCCTTATATTCCTTCTCGCCAAGAAGAATATGAAGCGGCAAAATATCAATATCATATCTGTTCACCAGCTCTGGCGAAAGGTCGCAGGTGCTGTCTGAAATTATCTTTACCATGAAATATTACCTCCTGCTGTTTTATAGACAATATATTACCACAATTCAAGAATGAAGGATACACCTGTATCTTTATTTCTTACTACGATATGCTTCCGCTTCCCAATGAGTAATAAAGTATGTAATATCATCTGTCATCTGTAATGCACCGCCAAAACTTTCGGCATATACAGCAAGTTTGATCGCATCCTTTACCAGAAGCTGTGCTTTTGCAGCTTTTGCCTTGTCATCTTCCATGATAAATGCGCCCACGCCCTGTACCAGG
>ERZ857775.3811-NODE-3811-length-11731-cov-1409.343868_pt1 | contig 11731 bp, 10 predicted proteins | sample MGYA00519698_ERZ857775 | MGnify/ENA primary metagenome ERZ857775 (study PRJEB31778, sample SAMEA3449363) | human gut metagenome | biome: human gut; feature: human-associated habitat; material: faeces | place: United Kingdom | collected 2010/2012 ...
TATTAAAATCTAAGATCTCACCGATTGAGAATTATTGGTTAAGGAAAAGAATCAAGAAGTTTATCAATGAAGAAGCTTAAGATTGCCATGGTAGTCCTTTTACTAGGATTTACTATTTACCTTTGCTTCAGGAATTACAAACTGAATCAACAACTCAGTATGTTACCTGATAAAGAGATCATTCAACATACTGATACAATTTATTTGAGGAAAGATTTCCTGCCAATTTCCTATGATAATTTACTTAACCCAAGTAGAATTCTTCTCTACCATTATCAGAATTGGGATAAGCCTATTCATACCGCTAATAATCCTGATTCTATAATCTCAGAGAAGGATTCTCTTGTTCAATTAGTAATCGATAAGAATCAACTTACATTGAGTTTCCTTAATCAAAATTCAGGAATTTATTCTAGTAGATTATTCAATATCGACACTAATAACTACAAGTATTCTTGGTATAACGGAAAACTTACCACACAAGAAATTAAATCTAGAATAAGATTAGTTCCTTATGTTTATGGTAAGTACCGACCCTTTAACAATCTATGGGATTTGGGAACAGGAATTTCAATCGAGACTAAGAGATTTAATTACAAACTGGGGATAAACAGTTTTTATTACCCAAGATATTTCTCAGGTATCAAAACTGATTTAGAACTGGTAGTAACTTATAAATTTTAGATTTTATGGCAAAGAAGATACAGGAAACACCCACTAATCTTACAAGAGAAGAATTATCTAATCTATCTAGGGTTACAACGGATGTTTTCTTTTTCAGTCTTTTTTGTTATGTGATACACCCAGTGAGAGGAAAGGTTCGATTTGAATTATATCCGTATCAAAAAGCCGTACTATACCAATTTATACTCCAGAGATTCAATATCTTGTTAAAGTTCAGGCAAGCGGGTATTACAGAACTTATATCTATGTACTGCTTATGGCTGGCATCATATCATCCTAATAAGAAGATAAACATTATCTCCATTAAGGATACTACAGCTAAAAAGGTACTTAAGAAGATTAAGTTCATGTATAAGAATCTTCCATGGTATATGCAAACCCCGATAATCAACGGAAGAACTGGAGAATTTGGTTCTGCCTCTATGATTGAATTTGATAATGGTTCATTCATAGAATCCATTCCAACATCTTCCGAAGCCGGTCGTTCAGAATCTCTTTCTCTCCTGGTAATTGATGAGGCTGCAATCGTTCGGTGGGCTTCAGCTATTTGGGCAGCTGCCTTCCCTACGCTTTCCACCGGAGGTTCAGCCATCATCAATTCTACTCCATACGGTATGGGTAATTTTTACCATTCAACATGGGTAGATGCTATAGCTGGAGGTAATCCTTTCAATGCTATTCGATTATATTGGCAGATGCACCCAGAACGGGATCAATCTTGGTATGACCAGATGGCTTCTGCATTGGGTCCAAAAAGAACTGCACAAGAAATCGATGGAGACTTTCTTTCTTCAGGTAATACAGTATTTGATATGGCAGATATCAAGGCTATCGAAGATTGCTTAAGTGATTATCCAGTTTTAAAATATCGTTTCAATCATCAGTATAGACAATTCAACGAACCCGATCCAAATAAACAGTACTTTATCGGTGCAGACGTTGCAACTGGTAGAGGCTCAGACTATTCTTCTTTCACTTGTATGGACAAGCTGGGAGAAGAACAAGTTGTATATAAGGGAAGAATGGCAGTAGATAAATATGCTAGGTTACTGGGAGATACTGGGCAATTATTTAATTTTGCTGTTGTAGCTCCAGAATCTAACGATGTTGGGTTAGCAGTAACTTCTGCTCTTCAGTCAGAAGGTTATCCTAACCTATACTACTATCAAAAGCTTCTGAAAAAGAAAGGTAAGTCTAGACCAGAGGTTGATAAATCTCCGGGTTGGTTAACTACCCAAAAGAATCGTTCAGTAATTATAGAGGGTCTAGAACAAGATATTCGAGAAGAGAATATCATTGTGAAGGATCCTTTCTTTGTTCAAGAAGCTCCTACCTTTATATATGATGGTTTGGGTAGACCTGTAGCCATGGGTAAACACCGAAATAATACTTCTGCTGTAGATGTGGATTTGGAAGGAGATGTTTATTCTGATGATGATATATTTGGTAAAGCCATTTGTAATCACATACGAAAAGGAAAAACTAATGTAATAATACAACCGAAATGAAAATTCTTAAGTTTTTTGGATTCGATAGAAGGAATCGATCTCCAATACAAGAAAACAAGGCTAATCCTCCAAGTAAAAAAGAGGAGGTACCTATTTCACCCGGTAGAGTATCGGAACCGGATGATGACCCAGGTAACTTCATTCATACATTGAAAGGCTTAACTCAGATGGTTACGCCTTCTTTTCGTGTTGAAGTGATTCAGCTTTTAAGGGATTTATATAAAGTGAATCCAGATGTTAACATAGCTTTACAGGATATGTTTAAGCTTGCTAATACTGGTCACAACATAACCTTCCCTAATAATACCGATAAAGAGGCCGATAAGATGAGAGATCATCTCTCTAAGGTATCTCCCAAATGGTCTAACTATACTGCTGGTATGGATGGATTGGTAAACAAAATGATAGTTCAATTGATGATCAGTGGAGCTATCTCAATAGAGGCTGTACCAAATGAAAAGCTTGAGGGTCTAGCTACTGTATTATTCCTCAAACCAGACAGGATAGTATTCAAAAGGGAGAATAACGGAGTTTATAGCCCATATCAGAGGAACACTCTTTGGAATGGCTCAAATAAGCAAGATTATATCAAACTTAATACAGAGACCTATTGTTATGTCGGTATGTATAATGATACCGATGAACCTTACGGAATACCTCCTTTCATGGCATCATTAGATTCATTAAAGGGTCAGCATGATATGAAAACCAATTTTAAGCATATCATGGAAATCTGTGGTATGGTTGGTTTTCTAGAGGCTTTGATGGAAAAACCTCAACAGAAACCTAATGAAAATGTAGAAGCTTACACTAAAAGGTTAAATAGAGAGCTAATACGTTTGAAACAGAATGTAAGGGAAGGTATGAAGGATGGAGTAGTAACTGGTTATATCGATGATCACCAGTTTAAACTGAACTCTACTTCAAAAGAGATGAGCAATATTGATAAGCCCTGGAATATGAACCAACAATCAGTTGCTAATGGTTTGGGAGTAAATGGTAACCTAATTGGAGTACAAGCTTCCATTGGAGAAGGAGCAACTGGTATTATGCTTTCTAAGCTTATAAGTCAGCTGAAGAATATCCAAATGATAGTTTCTTATGTTCTTAAATTTATTTATGAACTAGAACTACGTTTGGCTGGATTTGATTGCAAGGGTATAACCATTACTTGGGGATCATCTACTATATCTGATGAGGTTAAAATCCAACAAGGTAGACAGTATAAGATTCAGAACCTTGACTTGCTTTACAAAGCAGGTATCATTTCTCAGTATCAATATGCTTGGGAAATGGGTTATGATTCCCCTTCAGAAGAAGAACCAAGAGTTTCATTGGAAGATCAATTTGCTAAGGGAGGTAATTCAGACCCACAAGAGGGTACTAAAAAGAAACAGAGACAGGATGATAAAAACCAATCTGCTCGTAGATCAAGAGATAAAAATAACCCGGCTCCTTCACGAGGAGATCAAAATACTAAATCAAGATGAATAAACCGATTACTAAAAAGAACAGAGAACATTTGGATTCTTTAGTGATAGGTAGTGGTCATACTATAATGGCTGGGTATATCCCAACATCTATAGAACCACAAACCTTCTCGGAGAATTTTTATAAATGGGCTCAAACTTCTAAGGAGTCAGTTAGTCAATTTGGTTTTTGGGGAGGAGAAATAGATTATAATACCTATTATCCTGACTTGAAGCCAGAAGAACTTACTCCTAAAGATGAAGAGTTTATAGAACCAATGTTCAGATTATTATCTGCAACTATTGTGTCTAAGAACTGGAATCCTACCGATTTTGGTCAAAACGGAGTATTAAAAGCTTCTATGAGAATGCTCTTGGGACAAACAGTAAACTGTGACCATGAGACTAATATTGGTAATGCTATTGGAGCTGTATCACAAGTTATCTGGCAAGATGAATACAAGGATGGTTCTTTTGTTATTCCTGCAGGTATTAATGGTATATTAAAGATTGATGGTAAAGCAAATCCGAGAATTGCTAGAGGCATTCTTATGGATCCACCATCTATCCATTCTAACTCAGTAACAGTACAGTTTAAGTGGGATAAGTCTCACCCAAATATGGAAGATAGTGAATTCTACCAGAAACTGGGTACCTATGATTCTAAGGGAGTTATGGTACGAAGAATCGTTACTGAAGTAGTAAGATACTTAGAAACTTCTTTGGTATCTCATGGAGCTGATGCTTTTGCTCAGAAGATTGGGGATGATGGTAAAATCATTAATCCCAATTTTGCCAAGAGAACTTGGGCTTCATATGAAGAATATAGGGATGATAAGTCTAAACAGTATTTCTTCTATGATACGAAAACTGATCTAGCTTTGTTCAGTGAAAATAACGATACTTCCCAATCTTATGATGATAACCAAGGAAATCAAAATCCTAATAATAAAGATATGAATGAACTACAAAAATTTTTAGAAAGAATCTTTGGTAAAGATTGCCTTACTCTTGCCGAAGGTACAGAGATGAATGAGGAAACTGCATTTGCAGCCATTCAGGAATTGGTTAATTCTCGTAACACTCTTCAGACTACTGTGGATAACTTAACTACAGAAAAAACTTCTCTTACAGAACAGGTTACTAATCTGAATGCAGAAGTTGCAAATCTGAAAGAAATGGCTCAGGTAGGTAAAAATCACATTGCATCTCTCCGTGGAAATGCTGTTGCAACCTATAAAAAACTTATGGGTGACAAAGCTGATGAAACTATCGTTACAATGTTGAATGCCGAAACTACCGGCATGGTAACTTTGATCTCTCTTACTAAAGATTACCAAGCTCGATTGGAAGAAAAATTCCCAATGACCTGTGCTAAATGCGGTTCTCACGATGTAAGCCGTGCTTCTTCTGCAACTGAGGCAGAGGATAAATCCGATAACAAAGCTACTGCTCAGAATTCCGAAAAGAGTACTGAAGAGATTCTGAAAGGTATCTATTCAAACAAATTAAAATAATCTCTAAAATAAGAAGAATATGAATACACTTCATCCTACTACTAAGCTGGTAAATCAGGATCAACCGATGACTCTGTTTGGTGAAAAAACTCCCAGAGCGGTGATCTATAAGAGCGAATCTCACAAGTTGCATCAGGCTTTCTGTGTAAAAGAAAACAAAGTTATTCATCAGGGTATGCCGGTAGCTTTGGATACCGATGGTAATATCGAACCTTATATCCCGGGTGGAGATGGCAGCCAGGTTTATCTGGGTATAGCTATAACTGACAACATTAACCCAGCTTATCAGGCTCAAAGAAATTTCCTCGTAGAAGTAACTGTAGCTGTAGAAGCTTTCATGGTTGTAAACTGGGTAGCTAAAGAGGCTATGGTATGTGGTTATGTAAAACCCACAGATACCCTGTTGATTGACCGTTTCATCACTGCTGAAACTTCAGACGATGAAACAAAATTCATTAGCATCGTACCGGCTGATGAAGCTAATGATATTATTCAAGTATTGGTACGCTAATCATTAACTGAACATTAAAAGAACAATGAATACAGAATTTGCACAATTGAAAATGGAAGACCTTAGAAAGGAACTTCCGGAAATGGTAAGAAGTTTGGAAGCATACCGTCAGGGTTCCAACAACACATTGCCTATTGAAGTTACTCTGGAAGAACTGGTACATGGTAAATATGGTGTATCACAGGATGCCTTCTTTGAAAAGTTGGGCATTAATCCGAAGATTGATACAATGCAGAACATCTTCACTATGCCGCAACAGAATATCCGTTGGATTGTACCGGAAATCATCCGTGCTGCTATTACAACTGGTATGCGTCAGGCACCTTTCTACCCGAACATCATTGCTTCAGACCAATCAATTAATGGTTTGCAGGTAACTATGCCGATGGTAAATATGTCGGATGCTGCTCCCGCTAAGGTAAATGAAGCAGAAACAATTCCTTTGGGAGATGTAAGCTTCGGACAGAAATCAGTTTCTCTGTTCAAAATCGGTAAAGGATTTAAACTTACTGACGAAGTTAAAAACTATGTTTCAATCGATGTATTGGGAATCTATCTCCGTGACTTTGGTATTCAGTTGGGTTATGCTATGGATACTTTGGCAATGGATGTTTTGATGAACGGTAACAAAGCTGATGGTTCTGAATCTGCTCCGGTTATTGGTGTATATGAAACATCCCACGGTATTACTTATAAAGACTTGTTGCATATCTGGGTTCGTGCTGCTCGTATGGGCCGTAACTTTACTACTATGATTGGTGGTGAAGACCAGGCTATCGAGATGTTGAACTTGCCTGAATTTAAAGAACGTCACTCAGGAACTACAGAAGCTACACTGAATATCAAGTCTCCGGTTCCCAACAAGGCTGACTTCTATATTCACCCGGGAACTCCCGATCAGCAGTTGTTGATGGTAGATACCAGTGCTGCCTTGATTAAGCTTACTGCTAAACAGTTGATGCTTGAATCAGAAAGAATCGTATCTAATCAGACTGAAGCTGTATATGCTTCTCTGACTACAGGTTTCTCTAAGATGTACCAGGATGCTGTTCTTCTGTTGGCAGCTAACAAGAGATTCTCTGAAGCTGGATTCCCGAGCTTCATGAACATTGACCCATATTTATTGGTTAACTTAGAATAATATCCGGGATTTCTTCATTGTATTTTTGTCTAATTTCTCCCCGAACAGTTTCAATCCATTCTGTTCGGGGTTTTATATTATAACCTAAAATAAAAAGATTATGTCTACTACTTATATTGTAACTGTTGGATCTAATGCCTACAGTTTTAACGACCAGGTAACCGGTATTTCAATTGCAAAAGGCGAAGAAAGAGAACTTACTGCTCGTCAGTACAGAACAAAACGTATTCAGAAAGCTTTAGTTTCTGGCCACTTGGTTTTAGTTCCTGAAAAGAACAAAGTTAACAAGTATACCGATGAGGATATCGAAAAACTTAACAAGAAGTTAGCTGCTCAGTTTGCAAAGGGCATGGAGATTGGTAAGATTGCCAAAGCATATTCTCTTGAGGAAGTTAAGCTGATTGCTAAGAAACACGAAATCGAAGCTGACCCGAAAGATACAGTAAAAGATATCCTTGAAGTTTTACTTGAAGATTTCGAAGAAAACAAAGAATAAATAAATCCGAATATAAATGAAAAAGAATCTAGACTTCACATATGTAACATCAGGTCTGGAAGTTTCATTTAGAGTATTAACCAAAGTCCCGGCCAAATCCATTTTTGACTGGGACTTTGGCGATGATAAGGGAGAGGTTTTCAATGGTGGAAGACATCAATCTTACTCTTATGAGAAGTCTGGATTTTATGATGTAACCCTACATGTCACTAATTCTGATGGATTAGATTTGACTTGTACTCGAACCATAGTTGTATGTAATTATGGGCATACTACTCTTCAGGATACCATCTACAATTTGATAGATAGGTATATCCCTAAAGAATTACATGAGAGTATGACCATAGAAGATAAAACTGCATATATAACTAAATGGCAATTATATATCTTCCCACTAGTAAACCATGTTATACCACCAGATAAATATAATGATGAATTATGGTATGAGGGACTAGAAAACCAATTAATTATGGAATTGGCTGTATGGGATTATCTCAATATACAAATACAAAATATCCTGTTGGTTGCAGGAAATAGTTTTAGAGAAATTATCTCCACTGAATCTCATGGACCAGACCAAGATGGTGATTCACCTGGAGAACATGCTAGAGGAGATAGGATAAAGCAAATTACTACAGGTCCTACCGAGGTACAGTATTATGATAAGATATCCGAAAGTATATCTAGCTTATGGAGTACTTATTCAAAGATGATCCAACCTGGAGGATATATGGATGAATTGAGAAAGAATCTCTGTATGCTAGCATCTAGGTTAGAGATATACTTACCATTCTGTGATCAAATCGAACGGTTAGTAGTACCAAAAGTAGTAAATCATCGAAAACCAACTCCTTTGGGAGGACCTAATCCAACAGCCCCTCTCAATAAAGCAAGTAAACCTTCGTTAACCATAATAGATAAGAAATCATGACAAAAGAACCTTGGAGAATGGTTAAGAACCATTCTTGGAATAGGTATAAAAAGATTATCACTGATTTCTTAGATTGGGATGCTGGAAGACAAACAATTACTTGGGCTAAACATGTTAATCAATATCTAAATCATGCTGAGGATGATAGCCCAAGATATTATAATATTCCCATAGAAGCTTTATGCTACTACAATGCTTTTAGGAACTGGCCAATAAATAAAGCTACTGTTCCTGGAGAATTAGATGATGAGAACCTTTCTATACTTATTTCAAAGAATTACATAGAACAAATCGGATATCTCAATCAGGAAGGTTATTGGAACTTTAACTGGTCTGAGGATAGATTTGTTATCAATGGGATAGTATATAAACCATCTGGAGATACTCAAGTATCTCAGGCTAAAGATGAAGCTTTGGTATTCTTGGTAATCCTCAAAAGGGATAGAGATACTAAAATCAAATTCGTAGAACAAAATCCATAAAGATATGAAAATGTTAATGTTACGTTTCACCAAGCTTAACAATGTAGAAGGAGATTGGTGGGACAGTAATCTTATAATCTTGAATGGACCTTCTGGAGTTCACATAGAAATGCCTGGTACTGGTAATTCGGCTACTACCATGCAATCTATGACTGGTATGAAGTTCGTATCAAATTACCAAGATTACTTTGGAGAGGTATGGGATAAAGATATACCTCATATCGGCTTTGGCCAAGTTATTAAGTTCAGAGTTAGGAAATTACCTGATTATGCTGTAGTAGTTGGGGATATAGAGGATGGAGGGGATGTTGACCCAGATAATCCAGATGATATCCCAAATGCTTTTGCTGGTAAGGAAAAAGAATACTTCCGAGGTAATAACTCAGAACTGTTATTGGGAAAGAATAAAGTAACACCTTAAAATATATACATATGTACGTTAGTAAATACTACACTTGCGAAGAGATTGACCAACGGCTATTACAGGGTTATTATGATGACTCTTTGGCTCATGGTTTTGTTGGAACTCTTAAAGAGTTCTGGGCATTCTTCTTATCAATTGCAAACAAGGTAGATAAGAAAGAAGGTTGGGATTTGTCAGAAAATAACTTCTCTGATGAATTGCTAGAAAAACTGAATGGAATTGAGGAACATGCTAACTACGTTACTAAAGTTTCTCAACTAGAAAACGATTTGAAATATCAGACTCAAGAACAAGTTGAGAAATATATACATGACTTAGTAGATGGTGCTGATGATGCTTTGGATACATTGAAAGAATTGGCTGAAGCATTAAACAATGACCCAAACTTTGCTACCAATATCACTAACCGATTAACTGAATTACGTACTCGATTAGAAGCTGAGGTAACTAGAGCTAAGAACCGTGAAAACGAATTAGCTTCTCAGATTAAGATTGTGAACGATAACTTGGTTAACTCGGTTAATACGTTGAATGCAACTATCATTAAAGTAGTACAAGATATTACTAGGATGATAGAAGCAATCAATGCTCGTATTCAAAAGGTAGAAGACCGGGTTGGTGATTTGGAAGTAGAAACTGACAATAACTTAACTGAAGCTAAAGAATATGCTAAGGAATTGGTAGATAAGGAAGCTGCTGAACGTAGAGCTGCTGATGAGAAACTGACCGAGGCTGTTCATAAGGTACAGTTAGACCATACTAGGGATATTGCCGACTTAAATAATAAGATTCTAACCGAGGCTTCAGAAAGAGCAAATGCAGATGTAGCATTAGAATCTAAACTGAACACCGAAATCAGTGATCGTAAAACTGCAGACCAAGAACTTGAATCCAAGATTAATGCTGAAGCTGCAGCTCGTACTGCTCAGGATGAAGTATTACACCAACAGATTGTAAAGGAAACTTCTGACCGTCAGAATGCAGATAATGGTTTACAGCAGAACATTACTCAAGAAGCTCAGAATCGTCAGAATGCAGATACTGTACTTCAGAACAATATTGATAACGAAAAAGAAACTCGTATTGCTCAAGATGAAATCCTTGACCACAAGATTGAGGATTTGAAAACTCAGGCAGGTACAGATAAAACCGAATTGCTTGAAAAACTAGAGCAAGAAAAACAAGAACGTATTGCTGGAGATAAAGACTTGGATAATCGTAAGGTAGATAAAAGAGAAGGATATTCTCTTACTAAAAACGACTTTACTGATATTCTCAAGGCTAAATTGGATGGCATTGAAGAACATGCTAATTATATCACAAAAGTATCTCAGCTTATCAATGATGCCGGTTATCAAACTGAAGCAGATCTTCAGGCAGCTATTGAAAAGATTATCGGAGAAGCTCCAGAGGTTCTTGATACTTTGAAGGAAATTGCAGATGCTTTGGGTAATGACCCTAACTTTGCAACTACAATTACCAAGAAATTGGCTGCTATCACTGAACAGTTGAATCAGGAGATTACTAATCGTACAGAAGCTGATGCCCAGGTACAGGCTAATGTAGATAAGGAAGTTTCTGACCGTAAGGAAGCTGATACTGCTCTTGAGGCTAAGTTGAAAGAATACGTTGATAATGAGGTAGATAAGATTACTGGTAATACCGATGGTATTCAAGCTAGTCTGAATAAGGAAATCCAGGATAGAAAAGATGCTGATGCTGCATTACAGGCTGCTATTACTAAAGAAGAAACAGATCGTAAGGCGGCAGATGCTGCATTAGATACTCGGGTAACTGCTAATGCTACCAAGATACAAGAATTGGCTTTATCTATTCAGGATGCGGTAAATACTGTTAAAAATGAACTTCAGGCTAAGATAGATACTTTGCAAACAGAAGTAAATGCTAACAAGGCAAATATCCAACGTAATACTGACCGATTAAACGACCAGATTACTAAGGAAGCTGAAGATTATGCTGAATTAAAAGGCATGGTTAATGCAGAAGCTGAAGCAAGAGCCAATGCTGATACTAATCTTAAGTCTCAGGTAGATAAGGTAAATATCGACTTGAACACTGAGGTTTCAAAGAGAGAAGCTGGTGATACTGTTTTACAGCAGAATATCGATAAGGAGATCTCCGATAGAACTTCAGCAGATACTTTATTAGATAATAAGTTCACTGGCTTGATAAATACTGAATCTACTGCCCGGGCAAATGAAGATGAGAAAATCAATGCTCGAATCGACCAGGAGATTAAAGATCGTAAGGCAGGTGATGATGCTTTAAGCACCAGAATAGATAGCCTCAATAGTGGAGTAACCGGTTCTTTAGATGAGCTCAGGGAGAAAGTAACTAATAACACTACTGCTATTCAAACCGAAGTAGAAAGAGCTAAGGCTGCTGAACAAGCTCTTAAGGATTCTCTGACTACAGCTATGGAAAATCACAAAGATGATTTGGTAGCTATATCTAAAGATATCAATGATGAGGCTCAAAGTAGACTACAAGAAGATACCAAGCTTCAGAATAATATTGATACCGAAACCTTTAATCGTACTCAGGCAG
>ERZ857775.3813-NODE-3813-length-11727-cov-1.951508_pt1 | contig 11727 bp, 16 predicted proteins | sample MGYA00519698_ERZ857775 | MGnify/ENA primary metagenome ERZ857775 (study PRJEB31778, sample SAMEA3449363) | human gut metagenome | biome: human gut; feature: human-associated habitat; material: faeces | place: United Kingdom | collected 2010/2012 ...
TTCAATGGACTTTGGCAGTACAGGCAACTGATTCAGATATTTATTTGAATAATGGCAAAAAAGTTCCTGCTATTGAGTACGAAATTTGGGGAGAACAAGCAAAAGACTTTGCTAAGAAAATGGAAAGCGGACTGTTCATCATGCAACCTGATACAGTTCTAGCTGGTGCTGTTACATTAGTAGCTCCTGTTATTCCTAATGTAACTACTGCTAGACGTGGAGGGAATGACGGAACAATCGTAGTGCCTGACACTTTGAAAGATTCTAAGGGTGGAACTGTAAAAGTAACATCAGTGATTAGAGACGATCACGGAAAAGTAGAAACCAACGGACAACTTGCGCCCGGTGTCCATCTCGTAACGTTCTCCGCTGACGGATATCAAGATGTTACCTCAGGAGTTTCAGTAACTGACCATTCATAAGACTAAAAATTAATTAAGTAAAGGAATATATACACAAAATGGCAAAACAATTGAGTACAGCACGTAAATTTAAAATGATTACAGGTAAAGACCTTTTCCAGCAACAAAAGGCAATGGATACAGAGCTAAAAAAAGAAGACGGAGAAATTACCGATGTAATGGAATTTGTTCAATATGGTCTATACTTGGCTCTTTTTCAAGATAACATTGTAAAAGCTAAAAGCGACTTTTCAGACTTCCGTTCTAGCTTTGAGTTCGATACTGACGGTAAAGGACTCAAAGAACTTGTTGAACTGTGGCAGAAAGAAATTTAATGAGCTGAAAGGACTGTAAATGATTTTAAAACATGCAATTAGATACTTAGAACTAACTGGTTCGGACTTTATTACAGATTTGAAAGACTTTGCAGACCTACAAAATTCTTTTGTCGCTGGATATATCCCTAATGACTTTACAGAGCAAATGGAGAGCTTTACAGACAAGTTATTGATACTTTGGGTAGATTGTAACGGAGGAATGCAAAACGCCTTAGATGATAAAACAGAGCTTCCTACAACTAACGAGTTAATCAATATCTTCTGTAAAACTGTTTTTATTAAAGAAAAAGAGGAAACGGAAGACGAAATGGTCTTCTTTTCTTCTAGTTCATTGATTAAGAAAAAGAAAGATACTGTAAGGGAAAATAAAACCTTAGAACTTTTGACTGTTTTAGGCAATAATGAAATTGATATAACACAGTTCATGGAAATGGAACTAGAACTTGTTTATAAAATAATCGAACTTATTGCAGAGAAGAAGAAAGAGGAAAAAGAAAAAGAGAAAAGGCGCAAGAGAAAGGGTATGTAATGGCAAGTAATGCAACGTTTGAGGTCGAGATATACGGGAATACAACGAAATTCGAGAACTCACTTAAAGGCGTTAATACCGCAATGTCAGGGCTTAGAGGAGAAGCTAAAAACTTACGTGAAGCTCTAAAACTTGACCCCACAAATACCGGGAAAATGGCGCAATTGCAGAAGAACTTACAAACGCAGTTGGGCTTATCTCGTGACAAAGCAACAAAATTAAAACAAGAACTTTCTACAGTTGACAAAGGTACGTCAGCAGGTCAAAAGAAATGGCTACAACTTACTAGAGACTTAGGCACAGCAGAAACACAAGCCAACAGGCTGGAAAGTGAAATAAAGCAAGTCGAGGGTGCAATTAGTTCGGGCTCTTGGAACATTGACGCTAAAATTGACACTAAAGGTGTAAATAGCGGAATTGACGGCATGAAGTCACGATTTAGTGGCCTTAGAGAGATTGCTGTAGGTGTATTTAGGCAAATCGGTTCCAGTGCTGTTAGTGCTGTTGGTAATGGCTTAAAAGGTTGGGTATCTGACGCAATGGATACTCAAAAAGCCATGATTTCATTGCAAAATACAATGAAGTTCAAGGGCAATGGGCAAGATTTTAACTATGTAAGCAAATCTATGCAAACACTTGCTAAAGATACAAACGCAAACACAGAGGATACTTTAAAACTTTCGACAACGTTCATTGGCTTAGGAGATAGTGCTAAAACAGCGGTCGGTAAAACGGAAGCATTAGTAAAAGCTAACCAAGCGTTTGGTGGTACTGGAGAACAATTAAAAGGTGTGGTCCAGGCTTATGGGCAAATGTCAGCAAGTGGTAAAGTCACAGCCGAAAATATCAATCAGTTGACAGACAACAATACAGCTCTTGGTTCAGCACTTAAATCAACCGTTATGGAAATGAACCCAGCTTTGAAACAGTATGGATCGTTTGCAGAAGCTAGTGAAAATGGTGCAGTATCTGTTGAAATGCTAGACCAAGCTATGCAAAAACTTGGTGGCGCGGGTGGCGGTGCTGTAACAACTATAAGCGACGCGTGGAACAGTTTCAATGAAACATTATCACTTGCCTTACTTCCTACGCTTAACGCTTTAACTCCCATTATTAGTTCTATAATTGATAAAATGGCAGGTTGGGGCGAAAGTGCTGGTAAAGCATTAGATAGTATAGTTAAGTATGTCAAAGAACTATGGGAAGCATTAGAAAAAAATGGAGCTTTAAGTTCTTTGTCTAAAATTTGGGACGGTTTAAAATCAACTTTCGGTTCAGTTTTAAGTATAATCGGACAACTAATAGAATCATTTGCTGGTATAGATTCAAAAACTGGCGAAAGTGCTGGTTCTGTGGAGAACGTAAGTAAAACTATTGCTAATTTGGCAAAAGGTTTAGCTGACGTCATAAAGAAAATTGCTGATTTTGCAAAAAAAATTAGTGAAAGCAAAGGAGCGATTGATACTTTAAAAACGTCTTTAGTTGCCTTAACAGTAGGTTTTGTAGCTTTTAAAATTGGTTCTGGAATAATCACTGCTATCAGTGCTTTCGAAAAGTTACAAACAGCAATTCAAGCAGGAACAGGAGTAATGGGTGCTTTCAATGCTGTTATGGCTATAAATCCATTCGTAGCTCTTGGAATAGCGATCGCAGCGGTTGTTGCTGGTTTAGTTTATTTCTTCACTCAAACCGAAACAGGCAAAAAGGCTTGGGCTAGTTTTATAGACTTCTTAAAGAGCGCATGGGACGGAATAGTTTCGTTCTTTAGCGGTATTGGTCAATGGTTTTCTGATATATGGAATGGAGCAGTTGACGGAGCAAAAGGTATATGGCAAGGTTTAGTTGATTGGTTCAGCGGAATTGTTCAAGGTATTCAAAATATTTGGAACGGAATAACAACATTCTTTACTACCTTATGGACGACTGTTGTTGCTGGAATTCAAACAGCATGGGCTGGAGTTACAGGTTTCTTCACAGGGTTATGGGACGGAATAGTAAATGTCGTTACAAATGTATTTACAACTATCGCAACTTTAGTTACAAATGCTTATAACTGGTTCGTTACGACTTTTCAACCTTTAATTAGTTTTTATCAATCTATATTTAACCTAATAGGATCAATTATTAATGTAGCTTTTCAACTTATCTTGGCTATAATTCGTGGTGCTTATCAATTAGTTATTGGCGCATGGCAAGGCCTGTCAGGTTTCTTTGGTGGAATATTTAATGCAGTTAGTTCAGTAGTTTCGTCAGTATTTGGCGCAATCGGAAGTTTTGCTTCTAGCTCTTGGGGAGTAGTTAGCTCAATATGGAGTGCAGTTTCAGGTTTCTTTAGTGAAGCTTTCAACGGTGCTAAAGATGCAGTAAGTGGAGTATTCGATGCTTTTGGAGGGTTTGCTTCTAATGCTTACGACGCAATAACAGGAGTATTTAATGGGATTGGTGACTTCTTTAGCGGAATATTCGGAGGAATCAAGAACACAATAGACAGCGTTCTAGGTGGTGTCACAGATACAATTAACAATATATCAGGAGCAATTAATGGTATCGCTGGTAAACTTGGAGGCCTGTTTAAAGGCTCTATGGTAGTAGGCTTAACAGATGTTAATTTATCTTCTAGCGGTTACGGTCTAAGCACTAACAGCGTATCAAGCGACAATAGAACATATAACACATTCAACGTACAAGGCGGTGCTGGTCAAGATGTTTCTAACTTAGCACGAGCAATCAGACGAGAATTTGAACTAGGGAGGGCTTAATGGTAAGACAGTACAAAATACATACCAACTTAGACGGAACAGATGACAAAGTTTGGGACGTCACAAATGGAAAAGTTAGGTTTTATCAGCCCTCTAATTTAGGGTTACAATCAACTAATAATATTTGGCAAAGTAATGGTGTCGGAGTAATGGGGACACGCTCAATCACTCAACCTCAAATAGAGTTTAAGTTAGAAACGTTTGGCGAAAGTTTAGAAGAAAATTATCAATTAATGAAAGACTTCGTAAACGACGTTCTTAACCAAAAATTCGTTACACTTGAATATCAAACAGAGATTTTTCAGGTATATGCTGATTTAGCTTTAGCAGATGTCACAAAGACGGAGGGTTACGGTAAAAACGGAGCTTTCAGCGAAAAGATAACATTCGATATAATCACAAAGTGGTACACTTACGAAAACTTAATTTTCGATATGATTCAAAATGGTAAAGTTCTTTCTGGTAAGTCTAAAATTTATGGTGGATATAAAGGTAGCGAAACAGCTTTACAAAACTATAATAGACTGAAAGCAAGTCCTTCTTTGAATTTACCTAACTTGAATTTGTTAGATGGGACTAAAGATTTTAGCGGTAATTGGGTTAATGCAGGTAGTTGGGTAAATGACGGAACATATAAAGGCTTAACTGTTAAGAAAAGAACTGGACAGTTTAACGGTATTTTTAAAAATTTTACAGCTCCAAAAGATGGTGTTTATACTTTTTCAGCTTATATCAAAAGTTCAGGAAGTACGGCAGATATAACTAGATATGTCGGTATAAATGGCAATTGGTCTGGCGAAGTCGTGCCTAACAAGTTGATAGGAAACAATTTTGATTGGTTGAGAGATAGTTTCACTGTAACTTTGAAAGATGGGGACACTATCTCTACTATCTACAGTATCTCAGGCGCAGGCACAGATTCAATTTTATGGACTGCTGGTCATAAGTGGGAAGAGGGTTCAATCGCCACTCCATACATGCCATCAGCTAGTGAAGTCACAATAAATGATATAAGTGAATATTTTGGATATAACTATATAGCAAATCAAGCCTATACTTATTATGGAGAAACAAATATAGAACGTTTAAGTCGCTGGGATATAAAAGACGAAATATTTAGTTTTATGGGGATATTATATCCGCAACTTCCTAAAACACCTACTGGAGTTAGATTTTTAGACGATATCGGAAATGAATATACTGCAATTGTATTTAAGACGGAACAGTTGCAAGACTATATTTTAATAAATACAGATGTAAATGACGAAACTTATCAAGGTTGGAAGGGGACAACTGCTCTAAATTTATTCCCTGTAATGGACTTCGAGCGATATAGAACTCGTATAATTGAAAAAGGTCAAATGGAGCTAATCAATTTAAGTAAGGCAGAGTTTAAAATCAAGAGAAAGGCGGACTTCGTTTAATGTTAGAAGCTAATGTGTATGATAACTTTAATCCTAACTATTACAATATATCTGATTTCAGCATGCCTAATGGTAAAAAAGAAAAAAGAGGCCTTCCAATACCAAAGGCAAGATGTCAAGTTATTAACTATGAATTGTGGGAAACGGGTTACCTTTACACTTCATCAGCTACTTTGACCGTTTCGGTATTGTTCAAATTCTTTTTCCTGAAGTTGTTCCAATTGAGGAGGCCCTAGGTCAAAAGAAAAAACTGAACTTAGACATGGTTTACCTTGTGACAGATGTAGACGAAAGCAATAAAGCTACGTTAAAGAACTATTTTTGGGCAATGATTGAAAGTCTTGATGTTCCGAACGCAATAACTAAAACGACAAACTCCGCTATCATTGATTATTTAATTGACCCTAATAAAAATAATTTAATGAGTTATGGATATTTCTTTAATTCAAGTATTTTCGCTGGAAAGGCTACAATCAACCGTAAAGCAGAAACTTCATCAGCTACTGACGTAGCAAAAAGGATATTTTCCAAGGTTCAATTCCAACCAACTACAACAATTCAACATGCTTCATCTGAAACAGACCCTAGGACTTTGTTGTTTATTAACTTTGCTTCTAGGAACTGGAATAGAAAAAGAATCACGACAAGGGTAGACATTAAGCAAAGTGTGGCAGTAGAAACCGAAACAATAGTAGAGCGTTCGGCTTATAATTTTGCGATCGTATTCGTTAAGAAATCAAATGCAGCTGATTACACAGAACCACCTAAAATGTATACAGCAAAAAATAACGGAGATATCATTGATTATAGCACTTATCACGGAGACGGAACAGACTTGCCAGAAGTAAGAACAGCTAAAACATTGTTTTATGATAGAGATGACCACGGAAACCCTCCTGATATGTCTACTATTAAGGCTGAAATTTCACCCTCCACGATCGTTACAAGATTAATTTTTAACCAAAATGAACTCTTACCTTTGTATGTTAATGACTTGGTCGATGTTTGGTACGAAGGAAAACTATATTCAGGATATATAGCAGATAGAGTTAAAACAGAGTTCAATGATAGACTTATTTTTGTAGAAAGTGGGGATAAATCAAATGTTATATGAGTATGTAGCTACTTACGGAGACAAATATAGAATAGATAGCTTCAAAGGGTACAGAGAGCTACGTAAAGACCACTTAGAACTATTGCAAGGTAAAGTATACTATAACAGCAAAAACACGCTTAGAATTGAAACTACGCTCTTGTATGAAGTGGGACAATTTGTATCAATTGGTGGTTATCCTTATGGCGGTAGAAAATTTAGATTGTTGGAGCTATCAATTACTGATAACCCAGTTTTAGATAAAGCAAAGATAATTTCAAGAAAGGTTAAAAATGACAATTAAAAATTTCACGTTTTTCAGTCCAAATGGTACAGAGTTCCCAGTCGGTTCTAATAATGACGGAAAACTATACATGATGTTAACAGGAATGGACTACGGAACGATTAGGCGCAAAGACTGGACAAGTCCGTTAAATACAGCCCTAAACGTACAATACACTAACACTTCAATTATTGCTGGTGGTCGATATTTTGAACTATTAAACGAAACGGTAGCTCTTAAGGCTAATTCTACTAATTATATCCATGCAAATATTGACTTAACTCAAACCGCCAATCCTGTTAGTTTATCAGCCGAAACCGCAAATAATAGCAACCGTGTTGACATAAACAACGGCTCTGGCGTTTTAAAAGTTTGTTTTGATGTTGTTGTAACTTCAGGAACTGGAGTAACAAGCACTCAACCAATTGTTCAGACCAGTAATTTGGATAGTATTTCTGCAAATGATATATCACTTAAAGGTCCAATCCATGTTCCAGTTCAAACGTCGACAGTTCAAACCGCCCCTGGTTTGCAATTGCAACTTACTAAAAAGAACGATGATTTAGTAATTGTTAGATTCCTTGGTAGTGTGGCAAACATAAAAAAAGGACAAACGATGTCTAGGACGTGGGTAGGTGAACCATTTCGTCCAACTGTTGCCCAAAGTCTTATTGGTCATCTTGTTGGAAGAGATGCCATTTTCCATATTGACATAAACCCAGATGGTAGTATTACTTGGTGGGGAGAAGATATTGGTCGTGACCCTTTGTCGTCACGTGGTAACGCAAGCTACTTTATTAAATAACAAAATAGAAAGCAAAACAAAAAAATGGTAACTAGAATGATTTTAATAACTATCTTAATTTTGGCGATTCTTTTCGCTACGTGGGTCAAAGATAGAGAAACAATGAACCCACCTTTCGGGCGTAGACTCGTGATTGACTTAACTGTTATTTTCGCGCTATGGGTTTTATATGCAGTCTTTTACTTTACACAAACACCCTCAACTTCTGATATCGCTAAAACAGTGATTAACCTAGGCTTGTTGTACTTCGTAGGACAATTTATTTACTTAATCGCAAAAATTAGCCCTATGTTTGACGGTTTGGTTAAACTTATTAAAAAGAATGGTGTAAGTGTTCCTGAAGCGGAAGCAGAACAAACGGAGGATAAAAAAGAATGAATATAACTAATGCTGGTGTACGTGGGCATAATCCTACTGGGGTTGTAATTCACAATGACGCTGGCTCAAATGGTGCTAACGCTGGCTTCTACAACAACTGGTTACCTAATCATAACCCTGAAAATGGCTTTGCTCATGTTTATATTGGAAATGACGGAAGATTGCAGGCTTCTGACTTCTCTAATATGGCATGGCATTGCGCTAACTCATACGGTAATGCAAATTATGCCAGTTGGGAAGTATGCCAATCAGAGGGCGATTTAAACCAGTTCTTAAGAAATGAGCAAGCGGTACTAGATGACGTTGCTAAGTACATGAAACAATGGGGACTAACTCCTAATCATGATACCGTGAAGTTACATCAAGAACTGTCAAGCACAAGTTGTCCTAGACGTTCAGTAGAGGCTCACGGTGGAACGGTAGAAAGCTGTCGCTCATACTTTATCACAGAACTAAATAAGCGTCTTACAGGGCAAACTGTAAGCAATAACAATAACACAACAGAAAGCGGAGAAATTGAAATGTTTTTAATTAATTGTAAAGACACTAAAAATTGGTATGTATGCAATGGAGTATCAGCACGACATATTAAAACAACTCGTATGCTTGGCGGTTTCCAAGGTAAATTTGGAGCGATCAAGTTACCAGAAACAGTTATGTATCAAAAGGAATTTGAAGCAGAATATGGAAAAGTAAACTAATAAAAAAGGCCACCTTAATTGGTGGCTTTCTTTTGTAATTGAAGATATCTTACTTTCTATGGTTCAATTGCTTACCTGGTTAATGGCTTCAATAATATTATTTCCGGCATTTATTAGAATTTCATCACTTACAGTTACATTCTTTCTTGAAAATAGTTCGCTCTCAATCTTCATAAAGTGCATTGCTTTAGCTAAAAATTGAGCCGACGATTCATAATATAACGTTTCTAGTTCATCATCTGAAAGCTGTGTTAAGTCGTCATTAGCAAAAGTTGTAAGTTTTCGCTTAATCTCTTTACCTTCATCATTTTCTTCTATGTAAAAACGTTTCATCTATTCATTCCTCTAATTTCAAATTTTTCAATAATATGCCGTTTAGAACCAAGCTCAAAGCTGACTAGATAATTATTGAAAGGGTCATTCTTGTTCAAGTCGTTAGCAATCTTTCTAGCTGTTGACCGTGGATATTTTGAACTATTAATCTTACTTGTATACTTATGTAATATTATCTTACTACCTCCCTTTGCATTTTACGTTTCAATCGTTGCTTATATAGATACTCTTTACTTGGTTCTAAACTAGACAATATCTCATCTAGTAAGTCAAACGCTTCTCCGTTATCTCCTACGCTATCAATCTTTTTAAGGGTAAGTTCGTGCATTTCATCATCATTGAAAAACATAGTAAGATAAGGGAATGCTACGGTATTCGGTAAACTTAAACGTTCTTCAGTTGTTCTTAGGTTAGGGTATTTACCTGTTTCAGCTTTAATTTTTAACTCAAGCTGGTTCATTCCAACGCCTTGCTCTTTTAGCACGCTAGTAATTCTTTCATATACTTCTTCGTTTGTCATTATGCTATAACCTCAATTATTTCAGTTATTTTTCTAATTTCTGCTTTATGCTCTGTTATGATTTCTTTTTCTTCTTTAATTTCGTGTGCTTCGCTTAAACTATAAACTTTAGTTTTATTTTCTTTCCAAAACCCTATAGTTCCAGTGTCTATCAATTCGTACCATGTTACTGTATAATAAGTCCATTCGTTTTCCATTATCCGATTACTCCTGTCTTGATATTTAGTCTTTGCTGACTTGATAAGTGATATAAATTACACCACTTACAGTAATAAGCTCTAACTGGTATCTTATCATTTTTATTTTTCTTGTTCTTTTTAATATGCTGGGCAGTAGCTATTGAATATAAAGCGCCCATTTTTGTATATTTGCGTTTTTTACACATAATCTAACCACTCCTTAATTGTAAATAATTCAAAGCCTTTTAGCTTACTTTGCTTTTCAATTTCCACTTGATTTCTATCTAGGTCTGTCAGAAGTTCAATTACAGGCATACCATTGTCAAGCCACCTGACGACTGTATTAGCTTTAAGTCCGAAATACTTAGCACATTGAGCCTTACAGCTAAAGTGTAGTTCTTCTTCCGTCATAGGGTTATAACCTACTACCTTTATAGCTTTTTGCGTTTCCGTCATTTAACCTCCTTTTCTATAAAACTATGATATCAAATTACTTTTACTTTGTCAAACATTAACTATTTTTAATTATTTTATTCCTTCCCAGCGTTCAAAATCATCAGCTAGTTCTTGTATAAAGCCCATAATGTCGTCAGTAGTGTACTCTGTAAGCTCATTATCATTACTTAAGTTAGCAAGTTCTTTGGCATAGTCTAAAGCCTTATTATGGTCTTTGTCGTAGCTTTCGCCCTCTTTCTTGCCAGCTCTTACTAGATACTTCAATACCTGCATCGTATACCAACCCACAAGTTCTTCGTAGTTAAAATTACGTTTCAAGTATTCGTTAAGTTCTACACCGTATTTATTAGCATAGTGCTTATTTTCTTTAAAATTCATTTAGATGTTACCTCCAAGCCATGTAATAAGCAACGTCGCAAGCATACCTATCCAAGTGATAGCGATAAGTGTCAATCCGACACCTGCAGCTATCATTAAAGTTTTTACTGTATCTTTCATTTTGTCTATCCTTAGTTTGATTGTCTGTATTTTTCCATAACATTAGGGTATTTACTGACAAATTGCAATTGTTCTTGATGTAAACAGCGGATCGGTTCATGTGGTGGATGATATTGTATATGACTGTATCGCCCTGCTGGATCAGGGATGTTCCAACGAAGAAGTGACAGAAAAACTGTCGGCTTCTTATTCCGGAGAAGACCTGAAGACAGCTCTTAAAGAGATTCAGGAACTGACCGATGAGGGAATGCTGTTTACCGAGGACATTTATGAAAATGCGATCGAGCATTTTAAAGAGCGGCCAACGGTAGTCAAAGCGCTGTGTCTGCATATCGCGCATGACTGTAACCTGGCCTGTAAGTACTGCTTTGCGGAAGAGGGAGAATACCATGGAAGACGTGCACTGATGTCCTACGAAGTAGGAAAGAAAGCACTGGATTTTCTGATTGCCAACTCCGGAAGCAGGAGAAATCTGGAAGTAGACTTTTTCGGAGGGGAACCTCTGATGAACTGGCAGGTTGTCAAAGACCTGGTAGCTTACGGAAGAGAGCAGGAAAAGATACATAATAAAAACTTCCGTTTTACCCTGACCACCAATGGTGTTCTGGTTAACGACGAAGTGATGGAGTTTTGTAACAAAGAGATGGGCAATGTGGTTATGAGTATCGACGGACGAAAAGAAGTCCACGATCATATGCGTCCGTTCCGCAAAGGTGCCGGAAGCTATGACCTGGTAGTTCCGAAGTTCCAGAAATGGGCAGAGAGCCGTAACCAGGACAAATATTATGCCCGTGGTACATTTACCCATTATAATCTCGATTTTTCCAAGGATGTACTGAATCTGGCAGATCTGGGATTTAAACAGATCTCTGTAGAGCCGGTTGTGGCACCTTCGGATGCGGATTACGCATTGCAGCCGGAAGATCTTCCGAAACTGTTTGAAGAGTACGATAACCTGGCGAAAGAGATGATCAAACGAAACAAAGAAGGAAACGAATTTAATTTTTTCCACTTTATGCTTGATCTGACC
>ERZ857775.3815-NODE-3815-length-11715-cov-3.168782_pt1 | contig 11715 bp, 12 predicted proteins | sample MGYA00519698_ERZ857775 | MGnify/ENA primary metagenome ERZ857775 (study PRJEB31778, sample SAMEA3449363) | human gut metagenome | biome: human gut; feature: human-associated habitat; material: faeces | place: United Kingdom | collected 2010/2012 ...
GAAAGTACTCCGGCTATACGGGAGCAGGCTGTTTTTAAGACAGTAAATTTATGACCGTAAAGCAGACCGTAATCTACTGCAGCCGGCTGATCGCCCCAGGAGAGAGAAGCATATTCTTCTTCTTGTAACAGCCCTTCTTTTTTTAAATCATCAAAGTCAATCATATATGGATTGCCGGCATAGGAGGAGAAGGACTGGTAAGGGGAATCCCCATATCCTGTTGGACATATCGGAAGTATCTGCCAGTATGTCTGTCCGGCACGATGTAAAAATTGTATAAAATCACGCGCACACTGTCCCAGTGTTCCAACCCCGTAAGGAGAAGGGAGGGAAGTGATCGGCATTAATATTCCTGCGGTTCTCATAAGAGACCTCCCGTTTTGTTTATATTTTTATTGTAATGTTAAACATAGTGCTACACTATCTTTTATTGTTTTATGAAATTGCTATAGTGTTCTGTCTTTTGAATTGGAAAATAATATTTATTTATCTCCGTTCAATTCCATAACACTTTCACCTTCAATCAAATGAAATGGTGTTGTTTTATGTGTTGCATGATAAGGATAATTAATTCGCTGCAGCATCAGGTCAACTCCCTTTTTAGCGAGCTGTGTTGTGTCCTGCTGTACAGTTGTAAGGCGGGGTACGCAGTATCTGGAAAGTGCGATACCATCATATCCAACGATGGAAATGTCTTTTGGTACTCTTTTTCCCATGTCATAGATTGCACGCATTGTTCCAAGGGCAATTAGATCACTCATTGCAAAAATAGCAGTGATAGCAGTATTACGGTTTAAAAGCCGCATAGCTGCCTGATAGCCCTCTTCCATGGAGAAGCGGCAAGGCTCATATTGCAGTCGCTGGTTAAATGAAAGTTTGCTGTTTTTAAATCCCCATTTTGCACCGGTAAATCTGCGGAAACTGATTTCTGTTTCGGTCAGATTACCGCCGACCACACCAATAGAGGTATGTCCCTTTTTAGCAAGATACTCAATGACGGACTGGGCAGCTTGTTCATCACAGGTTGTCACAGAAGAAAGATTGTCAAAGTCCAGATCACTGCTGTTGTTGGTCAATAAAAGGCAGGGGATGTGGATGTGTGCAAAATCTTCTTTAAAATATTCTAAGTTACCACCTAAGAAAACGATTCCCTTTGGGTTGCGGTCGCGGCAAAGCTGGATCGCATAGTTTACTTCATTGGCATCTTCATCTATATAATAGGTAGAAACATTTTCTCCATTCTTTAAGAAGAGAGACTGCATCTGTTCTACAATGTCAGCAAATAGCAGGTTAGAAGTTCCTTTTACAATAAGAATCACAGAGGAACTGGACTGCATTTTCAGATGTCGGGCATTACTGTTTGGCTGGAAATTATTTTCTTCAATCACGCTCAATATTTTCTTTCTGGCCTTTTCGCTGACATCTGGGTGATTATTTAAAACCCGGGATACGGTTCCAATACCGTATCCCGATAAACGAGCAATATCTTTGATTGTCATACGCATTACCTTCCAAATAAATGATATGTAATATATTACCCTTTAACTGCTCCGGCCGCAACACCTTTAATAATATATTTCTGGCAGCTTAAGTAGAATACAATAACAGGGATAACTGCCATAATCAGGCATGCCATGATGGCACCCATATCTACTCGTCCATAACTTCCCTTCATGTACTGGATGATGATGGAGATGGTTTTGTATTTCTTAATATCAAGAATCAGGTATGGAAGAAGGAAGTCGTTCCAGATCCACATTGCTTCAAGAATACCTACAGAAATATAAGTTGGTTTCATAATTGGAAGGACAACAGAGAAGAAAGTACGGATAGGATTACATCCGTCAATCATAGCTGCTTCCTCGATTTCAACAGGGATAGACTTTACAAAGCCGCAGAACATAAATACGGCAAGTCCGGCACCAAACCCCAGATAAACAATAATGAGTCCCCATGGAGTATTTAATCCAAGTGTATCAGCAGTTCCTGATAAAGTGAACATAACCATCTGGAAAGGAATTACCATGGAAAATACGCATAAAAGGTAAATTAATTTTGTAATCTTGTTTTGTACGCGGGTAATGTACCATGCACACATGGAACAGCATACGAGGATAACGATAACAGAGAGAACGGTAATAAATACGGTCCAGCCTACTGCTTTGATAAAGTCGTATTTTGAGATACTGGTTAAATAGTTCTCAAGACCTACATAACTTTTTTCATTTGGAAGTTTAAATGGCTCTAAACTGATGAATGCTTTCTTTTTAAAGGAGTTCATCAAAACGATTAAAATTGGTGAGACAAATAATATGGAAATAAGGGTAAAAAATATAGTTGCAAAAATACCACTTGTTTTATTTTTCATTATTGCTGTACCTCCTTGCTCTTAGTAGCATAAAGCTGAATCATACCGATAGCGACAACGATGATAAAGAAGATAACCGCTTTTGCCTGACCGACACCTTCATATCCGACACGGCCGTAGAAGGTATCGTAAATATTCAGTGCCATCATTTCTGTCTGATGCATCGGTTCACCGCCTGTCAGGGACAGGTTCTGGTCAAAGAGTTTAAATGAGTTTGTAATTGTTAAAAATGTACAGATTGTAATAGAAGGCATCATGTTTGGAATCGTAACATGAATGAGACGCTGCCATTTATTTGCTCCGTCAATCATGGCAGCCTCATTTAAGGAGCCTGGGATTGCCTGAAGTCCGGCAATGTAAACAATCATCATGTAACCAATCTGCTGCCAGCATATTAAAATGACAAGACCCCAGAAACCAAGCTTTGCACTTAATTTCAGTGCCAGGTCAAATTTTTCAAAAATACCATCAAAGATTAACTGCCAGATATAACCGAGTACGATACCACCGATTAAGTTAGGCATAAAGAATATAGTACGGAAAATGTTTGTGCCTTTGATTTTCTGTGTCAGTGCAAGTGCGATAGCGAAGGCAAGAACGTTGATTAAAACTAAAGTTACAACAGCAAAAACTGCTGTAAAGCCAAATGCATGAGTAAATGTATTGTCTTTAAATGCTTCTACATAATTAGATAAGCCCACGAAAGAGGCATCTCTGATTGTAGTAAATTTGCAAAATGATAAGTAAATACCTTCGATGAAAGGAACGATGAAGCCGATGATAAATGCTGCGAATGTAGGAAGTACAAAAATCGGCCAGTATTTTTTAATGGACTTTTCCATAGTAGCAATAGCCTCCTTAAAAAATACAGGGAGGACGGTATGTCCACCCTGTATCTGAGATATGTTTATAAGTTTTTGTTTTAATTTGTTTCGAACTGTTTCAAATAGAGGAGTTTAAACTTGTTATAAAAAGTTATTTTGTAGCGGCAGCGGCTTCTTTAGCCCATCCGTCAACAAATGCATTCTGTACTAACTTCCAGTTTGCGTCTGTCTGATCTGCTGCATAAGTAGTAAGTGCAGAACCTAAGTCGTTCTTCCACTGTTCAGATGGCATTGTGGAGAATGTCCAGTCTACAGGAGTATAACCTTTTTCCATGTAGTCGTTTGCGATGTTAACCAGTGGGTTTTCAGATTTTAAGTTGTTTTTGAAAGGAATAACGAATCCCATTCCGTCTGCGCTGCACATCATCTTTGTACCTTCTTCAGAAGTTACGCACCAGTTCATGAAATCAAGTGTTGCCTGAATATCTTCTTTGCTTGCATTTTTATTTACACACCAGTAATTCTCTGTACCAGTACAAAGTCCCTGTTTCTCTTCGCCAGGAGCACCAATATAAATAGGAAGCATTCCAAGATTATCATTTCCGATATCAGCGATATCACCATATGCCCATGTACCATTCTGATAGAATACAGCCTGTTCTGTTGTGAATTCAGCTACAGCGTCATCACCAGTCTTCTTGCTTAACTGTTTTGCATCACATGTTCCATTGTTGATGTATAAATCCCAGATGTTACGGTAGTTATCAAGATAAGTACCTTTGATTGCTTTTGTATCTGTGATTCCGTCTTTCTGGTATTCATAGTAAATAGGAAGGTTTGCAAGATGTGTTTTAAATCTCCAGTCAGAAGAACCGTCCATACCAGCGGAAGTAAATGCTGCGAAGCCAAGCTCAGAAGATCTTGCGGTGATATCCTCTGCTACTTTCTTCAGATCATCGAAGGACTGAATGTCGTCGATGGTGTAGCCTGCAGTCTGAAGTAAGGTTTTATTTACGATCAGTCCGTAGGACTCGATTACATATGCGATTCCGTATACGGTGTCGCCTTCTTTTAATGCGTAGCTGTCGCTGGTCAGCTGGCTGTAAATATCAGATCCTGCCAGATCGTAGCAGTAATCTTTCCAGTTTGCCAGTCCAACAGGTCCGTTTACCTGGAACAGAGTCGGAGCACCGCTCTTGCCCATCTCACTCATCAGGGTTGTCTCATAGTTTCCGGAAGCTGCTGTTACAACGGTTACCGGTACGCCGGTCTCTTCGGTGTAAGCTTTTGCCAGATCCTGCCACTGCGGATCCTGCTCCGGTTTGAAGTTCAGGTAATAAACAGAGCCTTCTGCATCAGATGCTGTGGTCTCAGCTGCTGCACTGTCAGTTGTGGTCTCAGCTGCTGCACTGTCAGTCTTGGTGTCTGCTGCGCTGCTTCCTCCGTCTGAGGAACCGCCGCATCCAGTCAGTGCGGTAGCTGCCAGTGTGCATGCCATAGTCATTGCTACTAATTTTCTCTTCATAATGAAATCCTCCCGTTTATTTTCTGGAAACGTTTCCAGTTCTTATGCATCTATAATAGATCTTTTCTGCAATAAATGCAAGTAAATTCTGTCGATCATTGATATTTTCGTCATAAGTGCATATTTTAGTCTCTTGTTTTTGTGCGATATTACTATATAAGCAGCAAATATCAATGGAGATGACCGGTGGATTCATCATCTGACAGACGAATTTTAGAAACGAATGGCAATTTTTCCTTTATTTTTCTTTGCTTTGAAATATTCAATTGCCTCTACGCTGTCTTTAAAGTCAAACACATCAGATATATAATTGGAGCCTTTCAGTACGCCCTGCTTCATAAGCTCTATAATCTCATCATGCACCGATGCTTCTTCTGCCTTTGACGGCCACTGGGCAAAGCGCAGATTGAAGCAGAAAGGTGCTTCTTCCCAGTTAATGAGATGCTCGCCCTTTGCAGTTTCCCCATAAATACATACATCACCAAAGTTCTTTACCAGCTTCAGATTCTGATTGATCAATGAGGGAATACCGGCTGCATCCAGAATCATATCTGCTTTATCCGGAAGGATTTTCAGTACCTCTTCCATTACATTGCACTGATCAAAATTCAGCGTATAATCCGCACCACATGTTCTGGCTGATTCCAGTTTTTTCTCTGTATGGTCCACACTGATGATCGGAGAAAGTCCCATATATTTAGCCAGGGTAATAAATACCAGACCCACCGGTCCTGCACCATAGATTACCAGGCTTTTCCCTTTTCGGAACCCCAGACGTTTCATGGTAGAATACACTTCCCGATAAGTCACGATCATGGCTGCTTCCACATCATCAAATTCCTGCGGGATTTTCTTTTGTGCCAGATTACCTTCTGTCAGGACACCGTCACCAACCGTATGTCCATCTTCCATCATAGCCTCAGCGTCGCCAATAACTGCGTATTCTGCAAAAGCTCCCCAGGTGGAATAGAAATCTTCCCCATCATCCAGAAATGGAAGAACGATTTTATCGCCTACAGCAAAATTTTTCACTTTGCTTCCGACTGTCTCTACAATCCCCACTCCTTCATGGCCCAGCACCGTGGGATAATTATGAAATCCCTTCAGGACATCATGTATGATTTCCTTGTCGGTACCGCATAAAGCTCCGGCTGTCACCCGGACCAGTGCCTGGTATTCACTAATTTCCGGCTTTTTCATTTCCTCCAGACTTGCATGTCCATCCTTCCAGATTACTAATCCCTTCATCATTGCAACCCTCCTGATTTTATTAATGATTAAAATAGTTTACAAAATAAGAATCAATCTCTGCCGCACAATATTCCAGCTCACCCATGGCGGACTGTGCAGTTTTCATATCGGCCTGTGCTTTCCGGCTCTTTTCCGCATCACCATTCTGCAGGTACATATAGTATATAGATGCCGCCTCATAATAATCTGCCACTGCATAGCACTCCTGAAGCTGCGCATCTGCTTTTACGTGTTCCATCTCATTCCTGCGCTTCTTCTCCGGCAGTTCCGAATACCTGCCATCCTGGATCGTATAGAGGAAGGTATCTTCATCATAACTGTAATGATATACATCGCTGTGAATCTGAAGTGCCAGATTCAGAAGCTGTCCTACAATCAGCACCGCCAGTACTACGGTAATCACCCGAAATAGTTTACGATTCATCCTTGTTGTAGCTCCTTTCCAGTAATACCACCAGCTTGGTCCTGGACATCTCACGGATCTGTCCGGACTCGATCACTTCACTGTCTACACCTGCATAAGCCTGTACTAATTCCTCCGCCTCTGTAAGGATAGGATCACACCAGTCCCGATGGGCCTGATAAACTTCATAATAGGTGGAATATTCATCTTTTTTCACAAAGTCATACATATGTTTCAGGCTGTCTGCAATCTGTTCCAGGGAATAATCCGGTGTATAGTAATAATATTCATCTTCATCCAGATTTTCATAATCCACCAGATGCATGCAGGATTCATAAATGTAATTATAATCGTCTGCCAGCTGTCGGAAATACCGATAATCTTCCAGTTCATCGATGCCGGAATAATACAGCTGATTCATGTCGATATAATCGGTGAAGGAAGCCCAGTCCTCTTCCGCAAGATACTGGTCAAGCTTCGCAAGATGGGTGGAAATATTATTTCGGATTTTATGACGCTGAATCATTCGCTCCACAGTCCAGATATTGGTATTCAGCACAACTGTCCCAAGGAAAAGCCCTCCCAGCACTGCCAGAATCGCAATCTGTGTCGCTTTCCGGCTGGTCTTTCCCGCTGTCTCATAGACGTCACTCTTGGTCTCCTGATAATCCTGCTCATACCGGTGCATGTCTTCCCGGTGCTTTACATAATACGGATTCGGATTATGACAAAAAGGACATACCTCATCTTCCATCGTCAGATCCGCCCCACAGTAATTACATTTCACTCTTATTTTCCTCCACGTACTGATAGATTACTTTATAATTCAGGAATCCGTCTTTCTCTGCTTTTGCTTTCAGATCCTGAATTTCCTGCTCATCCATGTCATATACCTCTTTTACAAATGCATCCGCATCTGCGATCCAGGCATCTGCCTGCTCACGGTCCTTCTCATCCTTCAGCGGAAAAAGTTCCCGGTCATAGCTCATGGTCAATGCATCATAAAGGGCACTCTGAAACTCATAGAAATAGGTTTCTCCTCCATTTTTTGTCCGTTCCCACAGGTCCATGCACTCTCTCCATGGATCGTAAAAGGCCATAAGTCCCCAGTGTTCCCAGTTGGAGTAATTGTACTGAATTCCATCTGCCGCCTCATCCGTTTCATTGAAGAAATTCTGAATTGCCTCATAATTTTCTTCTTCATACCAGGCATCCAGCTGTGGGAAATATTTACGCTCCCACTGCATCTGCTCCCTCATATCTGCGAATCTCGTATGGGTAATGACCTCATGCGCTTTCCAGATCAGATCACCAGAAAACTGTAAGAAAAGGAAAATTCCCACCAGCAACAGAGCAATCAGTACAATCATCCCAAATGCTTTTCCGGTAAATTTTGCATGGGTTTTTACTTCGTCGGAAATCTCCTCCTGAGGCATCTCTCCCAGATCTTCAAGGTCATCCTTCAGTTTATATAAATCCTGCATATATTTATGCTCTGCACCCGGTTCATTCATAGCCCCGCAGTAGGGACAGCGCGGCACCAGTTCTTCGATGTCGGCACCACAGTTCTGACATTTGATCACCTTTTGTATCCTCCCCCGATTTTATGTCATTACGATAGTTTTATTATACGTTACAATAAGTGGGAACACAATAAAAATCCGCAGCCCCGGATGTCCGGTTCTGCGGATTTTTTTAGGATTACTCTTCTGTTTTTTCTTTTTCTTCTTTGACAATCTGGATATGCACGTCGCGAAGCTGTCTTTCCTCAACTTCTGCCGGTGCTCCCATCATAACATCCTGTGCATTCTTGTTCATCGGGAACGGAATGATCTCACGGATGCTTTCCTCTCCTGCAATGAGCATCACCATACGGTCTACACCCGGAGCGATACCAGCGTGGGGCGGTGCTCCGTAACAGAATGCATTGTACATAGCCGGGAATTTTGCTTTTACATCCTCCTCGCCAAGACCAACGATGTTGAATGCTTTGACCATGATCTCCGGATCGTGGTTACGAACAGCACCGGAAGAAAGCTCAACGCCGTTACATACCAGATCATACTGATATGCCAGAATATCCAGCGGATTCTGGTTTTCCAGAGCGTCAAGTCCACCCTGAGGCATAGAGAACGGATTATGGCAGAACTCCAGTTCGCCGGACTCCTCACCGATCTCGTACATCGGGAAGTCTACGATCCAGCAGAACTCATAGCAGTCCTTCTTCATATAAGCATCGGAAGATGCACCCAGCATCTTTCTGAGCACGCCGGCAGTCTTCTGAGCAGTCTTTAAGTCGCCTGCAGTCAGACCTACGAAATCTCCTGCCTTCAGTCCGAGAGCTGCTACTACTGCATCTTTCTTATCCTGCAGGAACTTGGAGATGCCGCCTACCAGTTCCATCTTTTCATCCAGTCGGAACCAGTATGCTTTCTGTCCGCTCTGTACTTCTACATCTGCACACAGTTTATCAATGACTTTTCTCGTACCCTTGAACTCAGGAGCTACGATTGCTTTTACCGTCTTTCCTTCAAAAGGTCCGAATCCACAGTCAGCCAGTACCTCGGTTGCATCCTGCACTAACAGGCTGATACGAAGGTCCGGTTTATCGGAACCGTATTTATCCATTGCTTCCAGATACGGAATTCTCTTGAATGGCGGTTTGGAAGCCTCTTTGTAAATGCCGTATTTGGAGAAGATCGGCGGCAGTACATCCTCAAGGACTGCAAATACATCCTCCTGGCTTGCGAATGCCATCTCCATATCCAGCTGATAGAACTCTCCCGGAGAACGGTCTGCTCTGGCATCCTCATCACGGAAACACGGAGCAATCTGGAAATAACGGTCAAATCCGGAAGCCATCAGAAGCTGTTTGAACTGCTGCGGAGCCTGGGGCAGTGCATAAAACTTGCCCGGATGATTTCTGGATGGTACCAGATAATCTCTTGCTCCCTCCGGAGAAGAGCAGGTCAGAATCGGGGTGGTGATCTCCATGAAGTCATGAGCAGTCATGCTCTGACGAAGATCAGCCACGATCTTGCTTCTCAGCACGATCTTGCTCTTTACTTCCGGATTACGCAGATCCAGATAGCGGTATTTCAGACGGATATTCTCGTCAGCCTCTTTGGAATGGTTGATCTGGAAGGGCAGTTCGTTGTAACGGCATTTACCCAGCACTTCAATCTTCGTCGGCACTACTTCAATGTCTCCGGTCGGAAGCTTTGCATTCTTGCTGCTTCTCTCACGAACGACACCATCTACCTGAATGGTAGACTCATAATTCAGCTCAGACAGCTGATCCATGATCTCCTCAGTCTCTACTACGATCTGAGTCGTTCCGTAGAAATCTCTTAAAATGAGGAATCCTAAATTCTTACTTACTTTACGGATGTTCTCGTACCAGCCTACCAGACGTACTTCCTGTCCGGCATTCTCAAGACGCAGTTCTCCGCAGTTATGGGTTCTTCCCTGCATGTTTTTTACCTCTCTCTTCCTCGCTGCAGCTTATCTGCAGAAAAATTCCTTGAATTCCGTGTAGCCTTCTTTGGAAAGCTGTTCCTTCTGGAATTTTTTATTCTTATTCATCAGAGCTACAAGTACCTGAGCACCTGCTTCACGCTCTGCCTTTGCCTCTTTTAATACCTCACAGAGTTTCTCCGCAGGCATATTTTTCTCGATCAGGAATGCTTTCTTTCCAGAGGTACCCGGTACCTGGAAATTCTGCTCCATAAGAATCGTGATAATTCTCTCAAATCCAATAGAGAAACCGCAGGCCGGAGTATCCTTTCCGGTGAATTTTCCGATCATCTTGTCATAGCGGCCGCCGCCTGCTACGGAGCTTCCAAACTCTGCCATCTCGATCTCAAAGATGGTTCCAGTGTAGTAAGACATGCCACGAACCAGAGTCGGGTCAAATACCAGCTGGAACTGGGAAGCAGCGGTTGCTTCCACACTGGTGCGGATGGTACGGAGATTCTCAATCACGTCCTCTTCCAGAACGCCGGAAAGCTTCTCTGACAGGTACGCAAGTGCATCTTCTGCCTTCTCCATCTCATCGAACATGGTGACATATTTCTCTACATTTGCTTCTGGATAGCCGGACTCAATAAGTTCTGCTTTCACTCCATCCCAGCCGATCTTATCCATCTTGTCAAGGATGATGAATACCTGATCGTACTGCTCCTCAGTAAATCCACTGTAGGATGCCATTGCTTTTAAGATACGGCGCTCATTGATACGTACTTTGAAATCTTTAAAATTCAGTTTTCCAAGCAGTGTGGTGGTAGCCAGGATCAGCTCGATCTCTGCCAGGCAGGTCGGCTCACCAAGGATATCAATATCACATTGAACGAACTGACGGAAACGTCCTCTCTGCGGACGGTCAGCTCTCCATACGCTGCCCATCTGCAGAGCTTTAAACGGAGTCGGCAGATCGTTGGCATTGTTGGAATAAAATCTGGAAAGCGGCACCGTCAGGTCATACCGAAGTCCGCTGTCGGTCAGATCTGCCTCACTCTGGGCAGTCTCCAGATTCAGTTTCTCGCCTCTCTTCATGATCTTGAAGATCAGCTTCTCGTTGTCTCCGCCCTGTTTGCTGCACAGGTTCTCGATATGCTCCACACACGGAGTCTCAATCGGAGAAAATCCAAAACTTTTATAGGTTTCTTTAATCAGTCCGGTAACATAATCTCTGACCTGCATCTCTGCGGGCAGAATGTCTTTCATACCGGTGACCGGTTTCTTCTTTAAAGGCATAAATCTTGTTCCTCTCTGTATTACGTATTGTGAAAACAGCTGTATTTTGCTGATTTTTCTCACACCTACCGACTATTATACGTTTCGGTTTTGCCACTGTCAAGAACTGTTAGAATCCCTGAAGTTTAAAAAAGCGGCACCTTCTTCAGATGCCGCTTTTCTATCGGTTTACAAAACTCAGAAATTGTTTTAATCGCTCATTTTGTGGATGATCAATGATGTCCTCCGGCGTTCCGTCCGCTACAATCTGTCCATCATCCATAAACAGAATGCGGGTTGCCACTTCCCTGGCAAAATGAATTTCATGCGTTACCAATATCATTGTCATAGAATCATTGGCTAACTGCTTAATTGTGTTCAATACTTCCCCAACCAGTTCCGGATCCAATGCCGAAGTGGGTTCATCAAACAATACCACATTAGGATTTACCGCAATGGCTCTTGCAATGGCCACTCTCTGCTGCTGGCCTCCTGATAATTTGGACGGATAAAAATCTTTTCGATCAAGCATCTCCACTTTTTTCAAAAGCTCCAGTGAGATTGCTTCCGCTTTCTTCTTATCCATATGCTGTACTGTAACCAGTGCTTC
>ERZ857775.3823-NODE-3823-length-11689-cov-3.392298_pt1 | contig 11689 bp, 14 predicted proteins | sample MGYA00519698_ERZ857775 | MGnify/ENA primary metagenome ERZ857775 (study PRJEB31778, sample SAMEA3449363) | human gut metagenome | biome: human gut; feature: human-associated habitat; material: faeces | place: United Kingdom | collected 2010/2012 ...
CCTCCGGTGTCTGGGCCGCCGCCAGTGCATCTGCAAACTGTACATTAATCTTATCTTCTGCCTCTTTCTGTGCTTTTTCCATCTGCGCCTTGGCCTCAGCCTGTTTTGCTTCAACCTGTTTCTTCATATTTGTACGCATCTGGTCTTCGATTCTTTGTGTCATGTCACTGCCGGAGTCAAATCCTGCCGCCAGAAGCATCGGCTTTCCGAGGATATCGGAGAGCTTCTCCATCTTTTTATCATCTTCTTTTACAGAAGATTTTAATTCCATAACGGTTCCCTTATAGTCGTATTTCTTCGTTGATTTCGTATAAGCATTCTTTACAAGCTCCTGCTTATCCGACGGAACCAGAAGTAACAAATGGTTCAGATCTTTTTTAGAAATCGTATCCGGTACGGTCTCATCGATACCACCCTGCTGGATACCGACATTCACAATATCCGAGGTATATGTCGGCAATGACAGGTCACAATATGCCTGCACGACAAGTATACAGATAATCGCTACAACCGCACCTGCATACGGTTTCAGAAATTTTAATAATTTTCCCATATCTTTTATGCCTTTCCTTTCTGTCCTATTTATATCAAAACAGTTCCTACATATGTTTCATAGAAGGATGTGTTTTTTCCATAATGGTCTGCATATCCACTCCTTTGAAATCCTTAGACTCCAGAAGATTATTCTTCATCTCTGTAAGCAGACGCTTCATCAGAAGTACCTCTTCTCTTGATATCCCCTGATAGATTATTTCTTCCATCTCTGTAAGGACACAGCGTATTCCATCTATACATTCTTCCCCTTTCGGAGCAAGCTGTATCCTTGTAATCCTCTGATCCTTCTCATCCGTCTTACGGCTTACATAACCTTTTTCTTCCATCTTGCGAAGTGCGACTGTCATAGACGGTGGAGTAATCCCAACTCTTTGTGCGAGCTGTCTCTGTGACTGTTCTCCCCAGCATTTCAGTGAAAATAATATTCCTGCCTGACTCGGCTTGATGTCCAGTTCTTCCATTCTTTTCATTCCCTGATATTTCATGAACTGCATCAATTGGAATATCGAAAAGAACACAGATGATTCCATCTCTTTGTGCATATTATTTCTCCTCTCCCAATTAATTAGATGTCTAACGATTATATTAGTCATTTTCACCAGTAATGTCAATGTTTTTATATTTATTTAATAATCATTCCGTCATTTTAACAAATATTTAATTAGTTATATAACTAAAAAAGAATCTCCGGAACAACTTTTGTCCCTGAAGATTCTTCTGCCCTTTGATTATAACTTTTCTGAATCAAGTACAATGGTAAACGGACCGTCATTTACAAGACTTACTTTCATATCTGCGCCAAATTTCCCCCGTTCAACTACCGTTACTTGTTCCTTACACCTACTGATGATATATTCATACATCTCCTCCGCCATATCCGGTTTCCCTGCTTCTATAAAACTTGGCCGGTTTCCCTTCTTACAGTTCGCATACAGAGTAAACTGAGAAATCAAAAGCAACTCTCCTCCTACCTGATCCAGCGAAAGATTCGTCTTTCCATTCTCATCTTCAAAAATGCGAAGTCCTAACATCTTCTTTAACATCTTATCTGCTGTGTCTTTTGTATCCGAATCCGCAACTCCGATCAGGACCATGAATCCTTTCCCGATCTTTCCTATCACTTCACCATCTACTTTTACACTACTTTCTGTTACTCTTTGAATTACAAAACGCATCTGATTTTCTCCCTTTTATCTCTTTTTCTTTTCAGGAACCTGTGCTAGGATAATTGCAGCAAACATCAATATACATCCCGACATTTCCCTTATTGACAGTCTTTCTCCCAGCACAATCCAGCCGGCCAGTACAGAAAAACACGATTCCAGACTTAAAAGCAGTGATGCCACCGCCGGATTTACATTTTTCTGTCCCAGTATCTGTAGTGTATAAGCAACTCCACAAGATAATACCCCGGCATATAAAATTGGCATCCATGCAGTCATTACAGCTGTTATCTTTGGTGTCTCCAATGCAAACATAAATGGCACGGACAAAATTCCGCAGACAAAGAATTGTATACACGACATCTTCACACCATCTACCTTAGGTGCAAAATAATCGATCACCAGGATATGTACCGCAAATACAAGTGCGCATAAAAATACCAGAATATCTCCTTTGCCAACAGAAAACGACTCTGTAATACACAGGAAATAAAGTCCCGCAACCGCCAGCACTACTGCTATCTTTTTATGAAGAAAAACTCCCATCACCGGAACGATCACGATATAAAAAGCGGTAATAAATCCGGCCTTTCCCGCTGTCGTATATTTAATACCGATCTGCTGAAGACTGCTTGCCGCAAACAGTAACACACCACAGGCCAATCCGCCCGTGAGCAGATCCTTTTTCGTGCCTGTATCTTTCGATCTTCCATTTAATTTCTGCAAGATCCAGATACATGGCAAAAGTGCCGCTCCTCCAATCAGGCTTCTTACTCCATTAAATGTAAACGGTTCCAGATAATCCATCCCCACACTCTGTGCTACAAATGCTGTTCCCCAGATAAAAGCTGTAAGAAGCAGCATTAAACCATTCTTAATCCTCATATCATTCACACTCTCCATATATACATGTCCTAAATATATTTACATGAATTCTTTCCTTCACTATTTTTTATACTGCTGTTTATTATACGATACATTCCGGTGATTTGCAAAGAATCTGTTTTACTTTTTATAATGATATTAATACCAGAATCCCACTTGACTTTTGTATCAAACAACGGGATACTAATAGATAAGAAAAGGAGGACTTCACTATGTTATCAGAACGAATCTTAAAGCTTCCGGGCTTTCTTTATCAGATCGGGAACAATTATTATTATCTTGGAAAATGGATCTGCAAGGAATGCACCGACCAGGCTGCCACTGATTGTGTCACCATGTATCAGATGTGCCGCGCCGGAAAAGAAGAACCTGAAACAAATACTTATTTTCAAAAGCTCCGTGCTTACAGTGATTTCGCATTAGAAGTACCGTATAATCCTTCTAAAATTGCTGCAGATATGAAAGCGATTTTGGAATCTCTTTCTGATGAACAGCTTCACAATCTCACGGAACAGATTGATCATCTTGAAGAAGATATTACCCGTTATTGCGGCTAAATTCTTCTTTTCAACCGACTGCCTGTGTTCTTTTTTGCAATATAGTGGTACAAAAATAAGAGGAGCATTTCCATACACACGGAAACGCTCCTCTTATTTTTGTTCACAGTCAATCCGGCCAATCACTAAATAGTAACTTTGCCTGTTGTCTCTTCATTTATTACATAATAAGCTGCAGCTTCTTCTGGTTTCAGATATACATTCAGAGTTTTGATTTCTTCCACACTCTTACCATACTCTTTTGTCCATACTTCATGCACTTTTTTTGTAATCTCTTCTGTACTGATCTCTTTACCCATATACTGAAGATAAAAGCTTGTCTTTGCTTCTTTCTTCACGTCTTCTGCCTCTTTCAATACACCTGCTCTTGTCTCGATTGCCTTAGTTGTGTCTTTTGCAGTTGCGATTGCTGCCGGTCTTGAGTTGTTTCTTCTATTTTTTTTCATATTGATAACCTCCTCAATCTACAAATAGAACATTACCTTCTCTATTATAAAGCATTTGCGAAAAATGTCAAAAGATATCCGTTTTTATTCGTCCCCGCGTCCATATTGGTTAATTGTCAGATCCTTTACCACTTCCCCTGCAAGAATCAGTCCTGCAACCGACGGAACAAATGCAATGCTTCCCGGGATGTCTCTTCTTTCGGTACATTTTCTGTCCGTTCCCGGAGGACATACACAGTGCTGTCTGCAGCTGATACTCATATCTTCCAGCGGACGTACCGGCTTTTCTTCTGAATATACAACTTTCAGTTTCTTTACGCCACGTGCCTTTAATTCTCTTCGCATAACCTTTGCAAGCGGACACATCTTCGTCTTATAGATATCTGCCACCTGAAATGCCGATGCATCCAGTTTATTACCGGCTCCCATACAACTGATAACCGGAATTTCTGCGGCTTTTGCACGCATAATGATCTCAATCTTTGCCGTTACCGTATCTACTGCATCTACCACGTAAGAGTATTCTTCAAACGGGAATTCATGTGCATTCTCAGGAAGATAAAAGCATTTCCTTACTTCTACATCTGCGTCCGGATTAATCTCAAGGATTCTTTCTTTCATCACATCTACTTTATATTTTCCAACCGTCTTCCTTGTTGCAATAATCTGACGGTTAATATTCGTCAGACATACTTTGTCATCATCTACCAATACAAACGAACCGACACCGCTTCTTGCAAGTGCTTCTACAACATATCCACCAACACCGCCGATTCCAAAAACTGCAACCTTTGCATTCGAAAGTCTGTCCATATTATCAGCTCCTAAAAGAAGCTGCGTTCTGGAAAACTGATTTAACATAGCTTTTCCTCCACTCATACTTTATATTTTTTTCTGTCCGTATTCTTGACTTATCATTCACTCTTCGCACCGTTTCACAGCGCAATCCCTATTATAGTAGTAGGATATATAGTAAGTCAACTTATTTCTTATATCTTCTTATATGAATTCTTCTGACGATGGTCTCTTTCGATGCACAGATCTTATCTGCCAGACATACCAGCCAGGCTTCTTTACACATTGGTGGAACGATATTAAGAGGAAACATATGCCGCGAAATGATGTTTTCTTCCCGTCTGGTCAGTTCAAAATCATTTTTTGCATTTTGAAGCGCACGTCCTGCATGGATAAAACCGTGAAATCTGTGTCCCGCATTTTTTTCATGCCAGTCATACAAAAAATAATCATGCAAGAGCGCACCTCTGATCAGCTCTTTTCTATTTACATTTAGGGAAAATCTTTCTACAAGCTCCACACTTGTGTACGCTACACTGATACAATGCTTATACACGGATATATCACTGTGCTGCATATATCTCTGTGTATATTTCATACGCCCCTGTTCATCCAGTTCTTTCAGTATTTCTTTGATGTCTTCCAGAATCCGGTCCTCATCATTCATACAGTCAGCCCCTTACTCTCCATATAATTATTCTTCGAACGCCTGTCTGATACTGTCATAATGAAGAAAAATTCCTTCATCAGCATATCTCTTAATCTCATTCAAATCCGCAATCGCAAAGCCAGACACTTCTTCTTCCTGTGTCTTTACATCTGATTCATCAAACTCCAGCACAAATTTATAAATATCCACAAAATAATTATTTTTCTCTTCCGGATTCACTCTCTTATAAGAAAATGCATATCCTCCTTCTGCATTCGTTACATCAATTCCCGTCTCTTCTTTAATCTCACGGATCACTGCATCTTTCGAATCTTCTCCGGCGCGTACACCGCCTCCAGGCACTTCCCACCATCCTGCTGCCCATTCTTTATCCATTCTCCTTCGGGTGATCAGATATTTTCCATCCGGTCTCATTAATACTCCAAGAACCGTCAGGTGGAATTCCCCCGGCTTCATATTCCAGTCATTATGTTTCATTGTACGTCCTGTACGTTCCTTGTTCTCATCGTAAATATCCCATAATTCCATCTTTTTATTATTTCTCCTTCTTACGAACACATGGCGATATAAAACAAGTGGAAAACCAGTATTCCCGACTCCCCACTTTTTAATGTCTTAATATTCCTCGTTCACAATCATCTTTTCAAATTCTTTTTTTATAAAATCGCAGGTTGGCTTTGTCCACTGAGTTCCTTCCAGTCCCTTCTCAGACTTGATAAGCTGCAGTGAAAATAACAACGCCTCCAAAATCTCCTTATGTTCCAGATTCTGAAGATTTGCAACAACATATTCCTTTGCCTCTTTCGGCTGTATACCGGCTTTTTTACTCAACATCCTGCTGAACTGTTCGAATGTAATAATCTTCTTTCCATATTCCCAGAAATGATTTTCATACTTTTTATACTTCTGTACATATTCCTGAATGATTTCCAGCGATTCGGAATCCAATGTATAGCCATACTTTCCGGCAATCTTTTCCAGTTCTTTCCACCAGGAAACATCTACAGCCGAATAATCCATGCTAATCCGGAAGCAGCCTCCGGTCTTGTGAATTGCTTTTTGAAATTCATCTTCCCAAGTTGGACATACCAGCATCTTCTCTCCATTTACAATTCCACCTTGTATTATCTTTTCTTTCATCCTCCATGTCCTCCTTACGATAGATTCGTCATATCCTCAGCTCAAATCACTATGAATATTATAACATTATTTTTATCCGATTGCAAAGCCGAAGTATTTACCCAGAGCACGTCACCGACAGCTTCTTTCGAACGCATGCCGATTTATATTATGGTCGATATCTAAAATTTATTTTTATAACGCAAAAAGAGCGGAAATCCTTATAAATTAAGGCTTTTCCGCTCTTTCATAGGAGCAGGGGATGAGAGAATCGAACTCCCGCCAAAGGTTTTGGAGACCCCTATCATACCACTTGACCAATCCCCTATATTCTGTTTTGTTGTACATCATCGCTGAGCACTCATTATTTATACCATATTAATCATACATCTGTCAACAAAATTTTTCAATTTTTTTATTTTTTTGCAAAATTTCTGTTTTTTCGTATCTACAGAACCAGTCACTGGCAGCTTCTTTCTTATAAATACATAGCAAAAGAAGACCTCCCGGCTCTCTTTCTTGAGCCGGAAGGTCTTCTTTCCTCTATACATTTGCTTTCGCAACATTTCCAATATTCATTTTTCGAAATACACCAAGTAATACTTTTCCGATTGCCAGAACCAAAATTGCTGCTGCAATCGCCTCTGGAATTCCGGATGCTGTAACAGTTCCCATTACCAGTCCCCATACGGCACTGACTGCCACATCTTTTGCTTCTGCATACTGTTTTGCAAAAAGAATATAGATACTTCCCATTACAGTGATAGTATTAACCATTGCTCCTGCAAATCCCACGATTGGAAGTGCGATGATACTATTTACTTTCAGTTTTGAAAAAAGAATCCAAAGCCATCCTGCTGCCACACCAATTAATATCCTGCATCCTACTGAAATCCAGACTGCTTTTATTGCCCCTGGTATTCCTGTAGTACTCATAAACGGCGAGAACGCAAATGATAAAAGTGTCGGTGCCATCGTGTTACTGATCAGTGAACAGATGCCAAATACACCGCCCAGGATTGCGCCTGCTGCAGGTCCTAACAAAATTGCTCCAAGAATTACCGGAATATGTACAGTTGTTGCCTTAATGATCGGAAGCTGTATCATTCCAAGCGGTGTGTTCGCCAGAACGATTACGATCGCTGCCATAAGTGCAACACTGACCATCCAACTAGTGTCATGTTTCTTTGTCTTCATATTTAATTTTCCTCCTTGTTATCATTCCCGGTGACCGGGATACAATACAATTACGAGTCCGATTATAGCATTCCGGGAACTGCCAAACAAGTATAAAAATCCATACAATCTGCTTATTTTTCACAGTTATTACTATGATTCGTCTTTTCCTGCGGGTTCTATGTATTTTTATTACTATTGCTTGCAAGAATGAAGAAAAAGCGATATAGTGATTATAATTGTATTATTTTATTTGAACATTGAAATGAGGATGAATACTTATGTTAAAAGGAAAACATGTCCTGCTTGGCGTGACCGGAGGTATTGCTTCTTATAAAATTGCAACACTTACAAGTCTTCTGGTAAAAGCAGGCGCTGACGTTCATGTCATCATGACTAAGAACGCCACCAATTTTATCAATCCAATTACTTTTGAGACTCTGACAGGACATAAATGTATCACAGATACATTTGACCGAAATTTTGAATTTAAAGTAGAGCACGTTGCACTTGCCCAACTTGCAGACATTGTCATGATCGCACCGGCAACTGCTAATGTCATGGCAAAGCTTGCACATGGTCTCGCCGATGATATGCTGACAACTACCGTTCTTGCAAGCCGTGCACCAAAGATCATTGCACCAGCCATGAATACCGCAATGTATGAGAATCCTGTCACACAGGATAATATTGAATTGCTGAAGCATTATGGCATGGAGGTGATCACTCCTGCCAGCGGACACCTGGCATGCGGTGACAGCGGAGCCGGAAAGATGCCGGAACCCGAGACCTTATTCCAGTACATATGCAAAACCATTGCACATGAAAAGGATATGGCCGGTATGAAAGTACTTGTCACAGCCGGACCGACACAGGAAGCCATTGATCCAGTCCGTTATATCACAAACCATTCATCCGGTAAAATGGGTTACAGCATTGCAAAAGCCTGCATGCTCCGCGGCGCTGATGTCACACTGGTAACCGGGCGTACCGCTCTTGATGCACCGCTTTTTGTTAACACCGTTCCTGTCATATCAGCCAAAGATATGTATGAGGAAGTAACTTCCAGAAGTCATGACATGGACATCATAATCAAGGCTGCTGCCGTTGCAGACTACAGGCCTTGTAATGTTGCAGATGAAAAGATCAAAAAGAAAGAGGGAGATGTCATGTCTATTCCATTGGAACGTACTGATGACATCTTAAAGTATCTAGGCGAACACAAGGAACCCCATCAGTTCTTATGTGGTTTTTCTATGGAAACACAAAATATGCTGGAAAATTCCAAGAAAAAACTTATGCAAAAGAATCTGGATATGATCGTTGCCAACAATCTGAAGGAACAAGGTGCCGGATTTGAAACCGATACAAATATTGTTACGATGATCACGCAAAATGAAGTATTTGAACTGGAACTTATGAGCAAAGAAGAGGTCGCTTTCCATCTGCTCGATAAAATATTAGAACTTAGAAAATAAAAGTGAAAATATAATATAAGAAAGAAATTTCGTGAATTTACAGGAGGATATACGAAATGGATGCTAATTTATCAATGGAACAGATCCGTATGGATGTAAAGAATGTAACTGCTCTGAATCAGAAAGGATATGACATGGACGTCATCTCCCACAAACTTGATCTTTCAAAGGACTATGTACAGACAATTCTTACCTGTGCACAGGGATTTACAGAAGATGACACAATGGCTGTTGCTGTTCTCGTCGAAGCAAGTTTATAATTCCTATATTGACAAAAAATGTTACCGGCATGTCTGGTAACATTTTTTCTGCATTCTTCAAAATGCAAGTATTGTATCATATTGCAATATCATATTACAAGAAATTCTCATTCAGTACTTCTATAATTGATACTTGCAACCATTATTAAAAAAGAAAGGTGTTACGACAATTCTCCGTAACAGACAGGTTTTATAAATCATGAAGAAAAAATGGTGGCATGACAAAGTTGCCTATCAAATTTATCCAAAAAGCTTTTTGGATACAAACGGAGACGGAATCGGCGATCTTGGCGGAATCATCTCCAAATTAGATTATTTAAAAGAACTGGGAATTGATATCATCTGGCTCTCTCCAATCTACAAATCCCCTTTTGTAGACCAGGGATACGACATTTCCGATTATTATGCAATTGCAGAAGAATTCGGTACAATGGAACAATTCGAAGAACTGCTTGCAGAAGCAAAGAAAAGAGATATGTACATCATTATGGATCTGGTTATCAACCACTGTTCTGATCAACACGAATGGTTCCAGAAAGCACTGGCAGATCCGGAAGGCGAATATGCCGATTATTTTTATTTCCGCAAGGGAAAGAATGGAAATCCACCAAGCAATTACCGTTCTTACTTCGGCGGAAGCTGCTGGGAGCCGGTTCCGGGAACGGATCTGTACTACCTTCATATGTTCGCCAAAGAGCAGCCGGATCTTAACTGGGAGAATCCGGTAGTCAGAAAGAAGCTTTATGAAATGGTGAACTGGTGGCTTGAAAAGGGTCTCGCCGGATTCCGTATTGACGCGATCATCAATATAAAGAAAGACCTGACTTTTTCAGATCTTGATCCGGACGGACCGGATGGGCTTGCAAACTGCTGGAGGATGGTAGAAAACGTAGATGGTGTCGGCATTTTTCTCGAGGACTTAAAGAAACATACTTTCCAGAAATACGATGCCTTTACTGTCGGTGAAGTGTTCAACATGAAAGAAGGCGAACTTGCAGACTTCATCGGTGAAAATGGTCATTTTTCCACAATCTTTGACTTCAGTGCTCACATACTCAGTGAAGGGGAACACGGATGGTACGATGCCCCACCCGTAGACTTTAAAGAATGGCGGAAAGCCATCTCTGACTCCCAGCTCAGAGTGCAAACTTGCGGACTGGAAGCCAATATCATTGAAAATCATGATGAACCAAGAGGTGTATCCCGCTTCTTACCAGATTATGCGCAGAATCCTGCCGGAACCAAAATGCTCGGGACCGTCAGTATCCTTCTCCGCGGCATCCCATTCATCTATCAGGGACAGGAAATCGGTATGCAAAATGCGGTATGGAACAGTGTCGAAGAATATAATGACATCAATACCATTGATCAATATCATACTGCAAGGAATGCCGGTCTTACCGATAAAGAAGCACTTAAGGCTTGCAGCAAACTAAGCCGCGATAATGCCAGAACCCCCGTACAGTGGAATGATCAGGAAAATGCCGGATTTACCGCAGGAACTCCTTGGCTGAAAGTAAATGACAATTATAAAGAGATCAATATGGCTGATCAGGATCAAGATCCAGACTCTATATTAAATTATTACCGGAGACTGATTGCGCTTCGAAAATCTCCAACATACAAAGAAGTCTTTACTTATGGTAAATTTCTCCCTGCTTATCAGGACACAGAGGATGTCATGGCCTATTACCGGAAAGATGAACATACACGTATACTGGTCGCCGCTAATTTCGGAAAAGAATCTGTCGAACTTCCGTTAGATTATCCGGTGAAACAGGTTCTTCTTTCTAATCAGCACAAGCAGCATAATTATAATACCGAATCCCATCTTTCACTTGAAAGCTGCGAAGTAATCGTATTCGAATTATAAGTTCAAAAACCCCCGACACATTGATATGTGCCCTTTCTGCCTCTCGGTTTAACCAATTCGGAAGTGTCACATTGCGTCGTACAGATTTATTATCTAATTTTCTGCGATATTCATTAAAATCAACATCTATCAGTGTGACTGTTCCTTCCCCATCTCCATAAAATGTACCCTTTGATATATCTATATCTTTCAATTCTCTTGGATTCGGCAATTCTTTTCCCTGATCGTCATAATATATCCCCTTTACACCTATTGCGTCTCTCGCCATGTCAATTGCATTTACAATGCCAAATCCTTCTGTCAGTATTTCCAAGTCTGGCACTTCAATCAAAATCGTATTTTTCTCATCCTGTATTTTTGTAAATATAACTGGATACACCTGTTTCATAGTAATCATCTCCTCATCTACCGGGGATACTATATTATATTCCCCATTTTTTTATATTTGTCTTGCAAATCGAAATCCAATTGATTTTAACTTTCTTACCAATTCTCTCTGTTTCATCTCTTCTCCTTTGATTATACACATTATATACACATTGTAAAAATTTTGATTTTATATCACAAAATGTTTGAAAAACCGTATCATGGCATACATATATTTGTAAAGCGTAAGTTTGGAACATTTAGAAAAGCTGAGGAAATATGCGGGTTTGAGAGTAAAAAATTATTTTTAATTCTATAATTTTTGACATAGAAAAGGTGCACCTGC
>ERZ857775.3827-NODE-3827-length-11675-cov-3.475301_pt1 | contig 11675 bp, 9 predicted proteins | sample MGYA00519698_ERZ857775 | MGnify/ENA primary metagenome ERZ857775 (study PRJEB31778, sample SAMEA3449363) | human gut metagenome | biome: human gut; feature: human-associated habitat; material: faeces | place: United Kingdom | collected 2010/2012 ...
AATGGCGCTGCCGTTTAGGATACAAGCGCTTTGAAAGGTAATCATAATCATGGACAATCGACCCATCGGCGTTTTCGACTCCGGCATGGGCGGTCTGACCGCTGTGCGGGAGCTGGCGGCGCTGCTGCCCCACGAACAACTCATCTACTTCGGCGACACCGGCCGTGTGCCTTACGGCGGCAGGTCTCGGAATACCATTATACGCTACGCACAGCAGGACGTTGCCTTTTTGCGCAGCTTTGACCTGAAAGCCATCGTCGTGGCCTGCGGCACCGTGTCCACCACGGCGCTGCCCATCCTACAGGCGGAGGCGGAGGGTTTCCCCATTTTCGGTGTGGTAGACCCCACGGCTCAGCAGGCGGTGGACGCCACCCGCAATGGCAAGATCGGCCTCATCGCCACCCGGGCGTCCATCCGCACCGGTGCGTATCAGGCCGCCATCCACCAGCTGCGGCCGGAGGTGCAGGTGACTGCCCTGGCCTGTCCGCTGTTCGTGCCGTTGGTGGAGAATGGCCGGACCCAGCCGGGGGATGTGGTCATCGAGACGGTGGCGGCGGAGTATCTGGCGCCGCTGAAGGCGGAAGGGGTGGATACCCTGGTGCTGGGATGCACACACTATCCGTTATTACTACCTAAAATAAGGCAGTTTGTACCCAGCAATATCAAGGTCGTTTCTCAAGGCGAATATGTTGCTGCAAGCCTGAAAGATTACCTTTATCGCCATCCGGAAATGGCAGCCAAATGCACAGAAGGCGGAGAATGCACGTTTTATACGACAGAAGCAGAAGAAAAATTCACCGAATCCGCATCTACTTTTTTGAATGAGAGAATAAGTGTCAAACGGATAACACTTGAATAAACCGATTGAGTAATCCGTACGCTCTCCATATAATATAAGCCCTCTCTGTATCTTGTTTATACAAAGAGGGCTTTATCTTTATCATATGATTTCATTAACACGATTTCATTAATCTAACGTGAGCTCGATATAACTCACGTTAACCTAACACTTATAAGGGAATAGATCCATCAAAGATTGTAATGGTCACCTTGTCACCTTTCACAACCGCCTTATAATTTTCTCCTGATTTCAACAGTACGGTTTCGGCTACTGTAGCAGTATAAGCCCTACCGTCACTCAACTGCACTTGGAAAGGAGTTCCTTTTTCAATTTTTTGTGGCAGAAGGTTAATAGCAATAATCGCTTTTACACCTCTTGTCGTGCTATTCGCTACACATTCAAATTTAGTATATTCCTTTTCGTCAAGAGTAGTAACAGAACCATCTTTCAAGTTCTGAACACCTTTATTCTTTAACAAAGCACCGACCTCAATACTGCCCGGATAAGGATTGCCATCCTCCTCAAGAACTTCTACTGCCAAAGGGACCATCACGCGTTTAAACTGAAGACATACCTGCTGCTGACCGTTGACCGCTTTCGCCTGCCCGAACAAATAATCATCCGTTCCTCCTTTCAATACACGAGTCTCCGCACCGGATACATCTTCCGGCAAACGCGGGTAATGGGCATAAAAGAGAACCTCATCCGCCTTTCCGAATTCTTCCCATGAACGAGTATCTTCTCTGAGGTTAAACACTGTAAACGCATCATCCAATTCGGTACGCATTGAAATCACATCAATGGAAGTACCACCGGCCCGTGATAGAACTTCATCACCAATCACAACACTGGTGAAGTTAATCGTTCGAGCGGTTATCAACTCTTCCGATTCATTTTGCTGACAGCTCCAAAGGCAACTCAACGCCAGACTCATAAGAAATACTTTTGTTTTCATTTGTTAGGGTATTAAATATATAAAAACTAAGAATATGGTATTATAAATACAAAACGACACCCTTTCGTGTACTTAGAATCAAGAGTCAGACTCCCTCCCAACTTATCTGCAATTCCCCGACAGATCGAGAGTCCCAGTCCGGTACCCTGCGAATAACTGTCAAGTTTGGCAAATCTGGAGAAAACCGCCTCCTGCTTTTCCAAAGGAATGCCAGGCCCTGTGTCGGTTATAGTAAAACAGATCCGCTGTCCCTCCTTCATTATATTATATGCCAATGTTATATCACCCGACGGAGTGAATTTTGCAGCATTATGCAGCAAGTTCACCAACACCTGCATGATACGCTCCGGATTACTTTTCACGATAAATTCTTCACGGGCCGGCTGGAAATGCAATTCCACTCCCTCTTGCACATCTTTACGAATATTATCCACACTCAACTTACAACAGTCATTTATATTGGTCATGATATCAGCCGGCATCTTTCCGGTCTTATCCAGATCAGACAACTCGAGCACATCTGTTATCAGCCGAAGGAGGTTATTACTGTTCTCCTCTATAATAGAAGCATATACCTTAGTATCCGGATCATCCTGATAGCGGTCTCCCAATATTTGAGAGAATCCCACAATCGAATTTAACGGTGTACGAATTTCGTGCGACATACTTTGTATAAACAACGTTTTCATCTGGCTGGCGGTCTCTGCCGCATTTTTTGCTTTCCGTAACTCTTCCTCCGAATGGAGAAGCCGTTTATTCAAGCGATTCTCACGATACAAAAATATAAATACGAAAACCAGTAAGGTAACCAGCGAAATTATGAGAAGTTGCTTATTATGCAGTTCTTTTTTCTGTGCCTGAAGCACTAACTCTTTTTTCTCGGCATTCAATCTTTCCATATTGACCAGAGTGGCAAATCCACTGATGGATTGTTCTTCATTACTTTGTCTTATGGAATCTTCCAGCAAAATATATTTGGCCAAAAAATCCGTTGCAAGATCCTTTCGCCCCATCGCCCGGTATATTTCACCTTTCATACGATAATGGCTGCCTTGCAACGCATGTTCGTTAAGCCGCAGTTCTTCTTCTATTTGTTTATCGGCAGCCACCAAAGCTTTCTGATATTGTTTGGTTTGCTTGTAATAGAAGACTTCATTCTCGTAGTAAAGCTTCTTATAAATATCCAGTTTTTTATCCTCTTCGACCAGCACTTTGGCCTCCTGCAATCTATTCCAAGCCTCGCCCGGATTATCTATGGCAAGATAATAGTGTACATATCCCAATTTTGCAGAAAAAACATGCGTACTTGCATTGGCCGTAGATTCCGCTTTTTTCAGCATTTCGAGAGCTTTAGAAATATCCCCCTGGTTGATATAGTATTTGGCTACCTCCGTATAAGAAGTTGAAATATTATAATTATCAACATGATAAGTTTCAGTCAGTTCGATTCCTTTCAGGCAATATTCAATAGCCAGACTCTTCAAATCTTTGATTTCATAAATCTGATACAGACTGTTATAACAATAAAGCAATCCGATTTTACTATCTCTTTTTTGTGCATCCTTAAGCATTTCCTGAGCCTCATACAAGGCAATATTACTTTTTCCTGTTTTGAGATAATATAAAATCAAACGGTTGTTCCAAACGAAATAATAGTATTTAGGCTGATTGGTTTTCTCCGCGAACTCCTTAACCACCTTCGTATAATGAATGATACTGTCTTCTTCATCTCCCTTAAAATAATAATGGTCTAATTTCAGAGTCAATGCTACAGCTTGCATGCGCTGATCTCCTTTTTTTTCAGACATCCAATATAATGTATCCGCCATGTGAAGAACTTTCGAATCACCGACATTCTCCTGACAACGCTGAAAGTAAGAATAAAGTTCACTATCTACATTAAACTCTTTTTCTTCTTGCGCACAGACTGTACAACAAAGAATAAGAGAAATGACAAATAATATTCTCCGAGAGGGGATCGTTCTCATATTTCTGCAAGATTAATGGCGTGGTTGTGTTTCGCAAATATACATCTATTTTTGACGTTTAGGCAATAAATTGATTAATTTATTCACTTTATTGTGTATTTTGCTCACACTATTAAGAAAAGCAGAAACAAAGAGCTCTCTTTTTGTGCCCGTCCACAGTTACTATCCAAAGCGTTTCAAACAGTGTGTAAAGGATACGAAACATACATAGAGTGCTGTATTATCGAAAATAAACAAAATAGTCTCTTACTTTTTCATCTCCCGATGCCATTTTTCTGAAATTATCGTGTACATTTGTAGAAGTATAAACACCTTAATACCCCAAAAAATTATGAAAGAAGAAGATAATAGCCGTTTAGTTGAAGTGTTTTCCGGTTCGAGATGGGAAGCAGAACTCATCAAAGGTCTGCTTGAAAGCAATGAAATAGCAGCCGCCTTGAAAGACGGCCTCATCACAACGATAGCTCCCTATATCAGCCCTACCGTATCTGTAATGGTGACAGAGGACTGTTATGAACCTGCAATGGAAATTATAAGAAACCGCGAGAAAGCAGAAAACGATTAAGACGATCGAGCGCCTCGCGGATATTCTCTAACGAGTTGGCATACGAAAAACGAACGTATCCCTCTCCTCCTGTACCGAAGTCGATTCCCGGTGTAATTCCAACATGTGCCTGCTCCAATACTTCGAAAGCAAATTTATAAGAATCCTTTGTAAATTTGCGGGCATCGGCAAAAATATAAAAAGCCCCTTTAGGTTCGACCTGGATACCGAATCCCATTTCGCGAAGGCGCCCGATCATGTATCGACGGCGCTCGTCATAGGTAGCACGCATTCTTTCCACATCAGGGGCAGCATACCGAAGCGCAGCAATACCGGCTTGCTGAGCTATACTGGGAGCACAGATAAAAAGATTCTGCTGTAATTTCTGTAAAGCCCGCATGCAAGTTTTAGGCGCTATCACATAGCCGAGCCGCAATCCGGTCATGGCAAAACGTTTTGAAAAACCATTCAGAACAAATGCCTGATCCGTAAATTCCAGAATACTACGGGCACGTCCTTCATAAACCAATCCATGATAAATCTCATCCGAAATCACAGGAACTCCAAGCCCGGCAATCTCTTTCAAAAAACGATCTTCCAATAAAAGTCCGGTAGGATTCATCGGAGAATTGATGAAAATAGCTGCCGTACGGGTCGTGATAAACTTTTTGATATCTTCTATATTGTATTGTAACCCGTTTTCCGGACGAAGCGGAACCAACACAGGTTTTGCCTGTGCGGCCAGCACAAAATTGCGATAACAGGCATAACCGGGATTGGAAAGAATCACCTCGCTGTCCGGACGGCAAAGCAGCAACAAAACCAGCAGGATAGCCGGCGAAGAACCGGAAGTCACCACAATACAATCGGGGTCTACCGTCACCCCGTATTCCTGCTGATGAAAAGCAGCAATTTCCTTCCTCAATTCAGGATCCCCCAAAGAGTGAGTGTAATGAGTCAAATGAGAATCATACGCTTTCTTGGCTGCTTCGGCAACACAGACAGGAACATCAAAATCGGGTTCACCTACTTCCAGATGAATAATATCGATACCTTGTTTCTGCAATTCATTGGCACGTTCCAATACGTCCATAACGATGAACGAGGTCATTTGTTCCACCTGAGGGTTAGTCTGCTTCATGGGTCTACTTGTTTTTTCGGGGTACAAAGATACGCATTTTTCAACCTAAATAATGCCGGGACAGGTCTTTTCATTCATGAGATTAAGTTGATTTCACACCCGCCTAACTTTCATTACGATAAAAAGTCCTATATTTGTGCTTTCAAATCGTTAGCAAAATGAAACAAGAGTTTACAAGAATTGCCGTAAAGGTAGGAAGTAATGTACTGACACGCCGGGATGGGACATTGGATGTAACCCGCATGTCAGCCCTTGTCGACCAGATAGCCGAACTGCACAAGGCGGGCGTAGAAGTAATCCTCATCTCTTCGGGTGCCGTAGCCTCCGGCCGTAGCGAAATACGGACTCTAAAGAAGCTGGACAGCATAGACCAGCGTCAACTCTTCTCGGCCGTAGGCCAAGCAAAACTAATCAACCGGTATTATGAATTATTCCGCGATCATGGTATCCCGGTGGGACAAGTGCTGACTACCAAAGAGAGTTTCGGCACACGACGCCATTACCTGAACCAAAAAAACTGCATGACAGTCATGCTGGAAAACGGAGTAATTCCTATAGTAAACGAAAACGATACCATCTCGGTCACCGAACTGATGTTCACCGACAATGACGAACTATCCGGTCTCATCGCTTCGATGATGGACACGCAGGCACTTATCATTTTAAGCAACATAGATGGTATTTACAATGGTTCTCCCAACGACCCGTCTTCTTCCGTCATCCGGGAAATCGGCCACGGCAAAGACCTGTCGAGCTATATACAAACCAGTAAGTCGAGTTTTGGCAGAGGCGGCATGCTGACAAAGACCAACATCGCACGCAAAGTAGCCGACGAAGGCATTACCGTCATCATTGCCAATGGAAAACGGGATAATATCCTGGTCGACATTCTGCAAAAGCCGGAAGAAACTCTTTGCACCCGCTTCACCCCGTCGCAGGAACCGGTATCCAGTATAAAAAAATGGATTGCACACAGTGAAGGCTTTGCCAAAGGTGAAATACATATGAACGAATGCGCCACGGAAGTTTTGAATTCGGACAAGGCCGTGAGCATATTACCGGTCGGTATCACCCGTATTGAAGGCGATTTCGAAAAAGATGACATTGTGCGCATCATTGACTTTCGCGGGAATGCAGTAGGAGTAGGTAAAGCAAACTGCGACTCCGCACAGGCCCGTGAAGCAATGGGGAAGCATGGCAAAAGACCTGTAGTGCACTATGATTATCTGTATATAGAATAATAGATTTTAGAGCCCAAAGATATGAACCTCAAAGAAACATTTACCGCCGTACAGGCAGCCAGCCGGAAACTGGCTCTACTGGACGACCAAACAATCAACCGGATACTGAATGCGGTAGCAGATGCCGCCATCGCCGAAACTCCGTTCATCTTAAGCGAGAATGCAAAAGATCTCGCACGAATGGAACAGAGCAATCCGAAATACGACCGGTTAAAGTTGACGGAAGCACGGCTAAAAGGAATTGCAGCCGATACTCGCAACGTGGCTACCCTCCCCTCGCCATTGGGACGGGTATTGAAAGAAACCGTCCGCCCCAATGGAATGAAATTGACAAAGGTCTCTGTCCCGTTCGGTGTCATCGGCATCATTTATGAAGCGCGCCCCAACGTCAGTTTCGATGTATTTTCCCTTTGTCTCAAAAGCGGCAACGCCTGTATCCTGAAAGGAGGAAGTGATGCCGACTGCTCCAACCGGGCCATAGTCAGCGTTATCCACGATGTGTTAAAGCGTTTCGGCGTAGATACACATATCGTAGAACTCCTGCCGGCCGACCGGGAAGCCACGGCGGAACTCCTGCATGCCGTAGGATATGTAGATCTCATCATTCCGCGCGGCAGCAGTAATCTGATAAATTTTGTACGCGAGAATGCAACGATCCCTGTCATTGAAACAGGGGCGGGTATCTGCCATACTTATTTCGACGAATATGGAGATACGGCGAAAGGAGCCGCCATCATCAATAATGCAAAAACACGCCGCGTCAGTGTATGCAACGCACTGGATTGCGTTCTCATCCACGAGAAGCGACTGAACGACTTGCCGGAAATCTGCAAAAAATTACAAGACAGCAACGTCATTATCTTTGCCGATCCCCAAGCCTATCACAGTCTGGAAGGGCATTATCCGCCGGCACTCTTGAAACCGGCTACCCCGGAAAGCTTCGGCACAGAATTTCTGGACTATAAGATGGCAATCAAAACCGTGAAAAGTATTGAAGATGCCTTGGGGCATATTGCAGAATACAGTTCCAAGCACAGCGAAAGCATCATCACAGAAAATAAGGAATGCGCCGCCCTATTCAGCAAAATTGTAGATGCCGCTTGTGTATATACCAATGTATCCACGGCCTTTACCGACGGAGCACAATTCGGATTGGGAGCCGAAATCGGTATCAGTACGCAAAAATTGCATGCTCGCGGTCCGATGGCACTTGAAGAAATAACCTCCTACAAATGGATCATTGAAGGAGACGGACAAACGAGGGAGAGTTGAGAAGAGATGAGAGAGGGAAGAATGGAGATGGGAGAAATATAATTAAAAAAATAGAGAGATATGAAGAAATTTACTTGTGTACAGGACATAGGCGATTTAAAAATCGCCTTGGCCGAAGCATTTGAGATTAAAAAAGACCGTTTTAAATATGTAGAGTTGGGAAGAAATAAGACTTTGATGATGATCTTCTTCAATTCCAGCCTGCGTACACGCCTAAGTACCCAAAAGGCGGCACTCAATTTAGGGATGAATGTTATTGTTCTCGACATTAATCAGGGGGCATGGAAACTGGAAACCGAACGGGGAGTTATCATGGATGGCGACAAACCGGAACATCTGCTGGAAGCCATTCCGGTGATGGGGTGTTATTGCGACATCATAGGCGTACGCTCTTTTGCACGTTTCGAGAATCGTGATTATGACTATGAAGAAGTAATCATTAACCAGTTCATCAAATACTCCGGTCGTCCGGTGTTCTCGATGGAAGCAGCCACGCGCCATCCGTTACAGAGTTTTGCCGACCTTATCACCATTGAAGAATACAAAAAAACCGCTCGGCCGAAAGTGGTCATGACTTGGGCACCCCATCCCCGTCCATTGCCACAAGCCGTACCGAATTCGTTTGCCGAATGGATGAATGCAACCGATTACGATTTTGTAATTACCCATCCCGAAGGTTATGAACTCGATCCGAAGTTTGTAGGCCGTGCAAAGGTGGAATACGACCAAATGAAAGCTTTCGAAGGAGCCGACTTTATCTATGCCAAGAATTGGGCTGCCTATACAGGTGACAATTACGGACAGATCTTAAGCAAAGACCGCGAGTGGACGGTAAGTGACCGCCAGATGGCAGTGACCAACCATGCTTATTTCATGCACTGTCTGCCTGTACGCCGTAATATGATCGTAACGGACGATGTCATCGAAAGCCCGCAGTCTATCGTCATACCGGAAGCTGCCAATCGTGAAATATCGGCCACAGTCGTATTGAAAAGACTACTGGAAGGATTGCAATAAGCAGCCTCAACACAGCATATCACAACAACAAAAGCTCCGGTTATCCGGCGGGAATACCGCAGACAACCGGAGCTTTTTCACTAAAACCATATTCAGCCTTCAACAGGCTATCCCAACACTACTGAAAGAATATCTTCTTCCCGTTTCTTATATAAATACCTCTCTGAGGATTCTGAACCACTCTACCGGACAAATCATAGATAATGCCATCTTCATCGGCAGCCTCACTAACCGTCTCCTCGATACCGGTCGAACTTGAAGCAGGTGTCAGATTTATATAGAAAAGATTATGCGAATCCGCCTTTGTCAATTCGTGCGAGCCGGCAGCTAATTTATAGGTAAGGATACCGTCTGAATCGCTTGCAACTTTCGTCCCGTCAATTTTAATATTAGGTGTTTTATCAGCTTTTCCAAAAACCAAAGTCAGCGTCATTTCCTCCTCTATTGTGAATTTTACAGAAGTGGCACTTTCCATTTTCAAACACCAATCATACTCCGTCCCGTTTACAGTTACCGAACCTTTATCTTTAGAATAGTTGCCTGTTACCGTATAAAAATCATTGGACGGTTTCTTATCAGCCGTGAAATAACAGGAATAATCGCCGTCCACCGGCGGCACAGGTTTATCATCACCGTCGCCATCGCCATCACCGTCACCATCACCGTCACCACCGGAAGTATCGCCGAAAACACCAACCAATTGAGAAGTATAATTAGTGATTGCAGACTTCAACGCAGTATTTACAGCAGACGAAGCGTCGTCAACCGCATTGTCAAAAGACCATTTAAAATCACCGTGCTGCATACGCCCGGCACCATATTGTCCGGAAACAATTCCCGGAATATCCGTTGCCACATCAACAGCGTATGTATACATCTTGCTCTTATCCGTATCAAAATTATTATAAGACGTACCTCCGGAAAGAGTCACATAAGAAGCCGGTACAACTTCATCACGTGTTTCCGCCTCATAACAATCAAAACTTGTAGCTGATTGCTTGTGTGTCACAAGTTTAAAATTGGAGGATTTCTCCGCGTAAACATTCCCATATGCTTTGATCATCCCACCGGTCTCTCCGCTAAAAGTTGCATTTTTCTCTCCATTTACAATATCTGTACCCTGCAAAGAAATCATCATCGGCTTATTTGTATTACGGAAATAGTTACTTTCTACAAATACGTTCGAACCGGTAGTAGCTCCCACCCCATATTTTGAGATACCGTCAAAATAATTGTTGTATACATGTACGGTCATTGTACGCACACGAGGATGGCGCGAATCCGAGTGATCGAACCAATTATGATGATAGCTGATAAAATTCTCTCCCGTTTCGGATGTCATACCACAAAGAGCCATCTTACCCGAATCCCAAAAACGGTTGTAAGAGAAAGTCATATATTTGGAATCTGCCTTACAATCCAAAGAACCGTCACCTTTAGCCTGGTCCGAAGCACTACCGGTTTTACCATAAAAGAAATCAATATTATGCACCCAGCAATTACTATTATCCGTATCCAACGAGATACAATCATCCATACAGAGCATAACCGCAAAGTTTCTAATTTCAACACTCTTGCAATTTCTCAGCAAAATGCCGAATCCCCGGATTGTAGCATCATTTCCCACTCCCTCAAGGGTGATGTTCATCTCGCTGTTCGCATTCTTTCCTTTAATCTGTAATCCCTCCGCACTACTGGAAAAATGGTCCATGTCATTTGCTTCAATCAGGCCGATGATACGAATTACCAAAGGTGTCGTATCATACCCTTTCTGACGTGCATCGATAATGGTTTGAAGTCCAGTGAAGGTTTCAACCTTGTCCTTACTGTCTGTGACAACAGAACAGGTCACCGTTTTAGCGGTCTTAGAGGTAACATAAAGCACTTTAGCATTATCCTTCAATGTTCCGTCATCCTTATATGCACCTACACCCGAATAATTGAAATGAGCAAATCCCGCACGATCGTGCGCTTTCACTTCAAATGTAGAAGACTCAACAGCCTGACCGGTCATTTCCGTTCCCTCTTCATCCACCGGTACTATTTTAAATTGATAAGTTCCGGCTTTGACACCTATCACATCCGCACGCCCGTAATCTCCATAATTACGTACCAGTTCCGCATCCAATTTGGAATAAGAGCCGTCAACCGACTTACAATAAACGCTATAGGTAGAAGCCCCTTCTACCAGATTCCAAGTGACATAGCCCGATTCGAACCAGCCTCCCACCTCTTTGATGGAAGTAGCAGCCGATAAAGCCATCGGCATTAATAAGGTAAAGGCAAACAAAAGTAAAGTTTTGAATTTCATAGTCTCCAATTTTATTAATTATATATTCAATGAAAAAAATCGCGGGTTTGACGACTGCAAGATTACGGAGAACTACGAAAACCCATGTGTAATAATAAGCCTTTTATGTAGAAAAAACGGTTTGCCGGGCTTTATCACCCAACAAACCGCTTTATAGTAAGCCTCTCCCCGCCCTCTCCGTGGGAGAGGGAGTAAGAAATGACTCGCAAACAATTGATTAGCAGTACTAACTTTGGCTCCCTCTCCCACGGAGAGGGTTGGAGAGAGGCTGTTTACTGTTCAATTGCCTTTCCTGCCTGCTGCCAGGCATTAAATCCTTTATCCAATTCAAAAACCTGATATCCCCGTTCACTCAAAATATCAGC
>ERZ857775.3833-NODE-3833-length-11655-cov-6.360431_pt1 | contig 11655 bp, 8 predicted proteins | sample MGYA00519698_ERZ857775 | MGnify/ENA primary metagenome ERZ857775 (study PRJEB31778, sample SAMEA3449363) | human gut metagenome | biome: human gut; feature: human-associated habitat; material: faeces | place: United Kingdom | collected 2010/2012 ...
CCCTCGGCGTGTCCGGCGTCAAAGCCAGCGAAGAAGACGAGCAGATGATCAAGGACTTACAGCGCAGTGCCGCCTTCATGGACCCCACCCGCGCGGCCGCCCACCTCGTCGGCGCACAGGCTGCGGCCATGCAGTCCGCTGCCGCCAACACCTCCGCCGGCCCCGCCATGGCCTTTATGGGGATGAATCAGGCTGCCGCTGCGGGCGGCGTCAATGCACAGACCCTGTACCAGATGGGCGCCCAGCAGCCTGCTCAGCCCGCTGCCCCGGCGGCAAACGGCTGGACCTGCTCCTGCGGCCAGAGCGGCAACACCGGCAGGTTCTGCACCTCCTGCGGCAAGCCGAAGCCCGAAGCCCCGATGGTCTGGGTGTGCAGCTGCGGCACGAAGAACAGCGGCAAATTCTGCTCCGAGTGCGGCAAGCCGAAGCCCGCCGCCAAGTGCCAAAACTGCGGTTTTGAGCCCGCCGACCCTGCAAACCCGCCGAAGTTCTGCCCCGAATGCGGCAAGCCCTTCGGCGCATAAGAAAGGCAACTGTCCATGGCTGATAAAGTAACGAACTACCAATGCCCGGCCTGTACCGGCCCGCTGCACTTCGACAGCACCACCGGCAAGCTGGTGTGCGACTACTGCGGCTCATCCTATGAGGTCGCCGACATCGAGGCCCAATACGCCCAAAAACAGCAGAAAGCCGACGCGGCCGCCGCTTCCGACGAGAAGAAGGCTGCGTCCCGCCGCGCAAAAGCGGCCGGCGAAGACCCGGTCTGGAGCGAAGCGGAGGCCAGCGGCCTTTCCAGCTACTCCTGCACCACCTGCGGCGCGGAGCTGGTCTGCGACGCCACCACGGCGGCCACCACCTGCCCCTACTGCGGCAACCCCACCGTGCTGGGCGGCAAGCTTTCGGGCAAGCTGAAGCCCGAATACATCCTGCCCTTCAAGATGGACAAGAACGCCGCCATCGCCCAACTGACCAAATATTATAAGGGCAAAGCCTTCCTGCCCAAAGCGTTCAAGAGCCAGAACCACATCGCCGAGATTCAGGGCGTCTACGTGCCCTTCTGGCTGTTCGACGCCGAGGCCGACGCCCGCGGCAGCTACGACGGCCAAGTGAGCGAGAGCCACCGCGAGGGCGACTACCGCGTCACCACCACCCAGCATTACGATGTCCGCCGCGAGGGCACGGCCACCTTTGCCCGCGTGCCGGTGGACGGCTCCAGCAAGATGCCCGACGAGCACATGGACTCCATCGAGCCCTTCGACTACAGCGAGCTGAAGCCCTTCTCCACGGCCTACCTGCCGGGCTTTCTGGCCGACCGGTACGACGAGGACGCCAAGACCTGCGCCGACCGGGCCAAGACCCGCATCGAGAACTCCACCGCCGAGGCCCTGCGCCAGACGCTGTCCGAGTACGCGGTGGTGGACACGCGGGAAGAGAACATCAACGTTCGGATGAAAAAGGCTCACTACACCCTGCTGCCGGTCTGGATGCTCCACACCCGGTGGAAGGAGCAGGACTTCCTCTTTGCCATGAACGGCCAGACCGGGCGGCTCATCGGGGACCTGCCTGTGGACAAGGGCCGGGTGGCCGCGTGGTTCGCCCGCATCGCCCTGCCGCTGATGGCCATCCTCATCTGGCTGCTGTACTTATAAGGAGGTGCGCGGAATGAAAACTCTGACTTGTTCTCTCCGCCGCCTCGGTGCGGCGCTGGCCGCCGCTGTGCTGGCGGTCTGCCTCAGCCTCCCGGCCATGGCTTCGGCCCCGCTGGTGCGGGATGACTACGGCCTGTTCGACGGCGACACCCTCAGCGCGCTGGAAGCCAGCGCCGAGGACGCCGCCGACGGCCACGACTGCGATGTGTATTTCCTCACCGTGGACAGCATCGGCGATGAAGACCAGCGTGCCTACGCGAAGAACTACTACCGCGACAACGATCTCGGCTCCGGCAGCGACCGCAGCGGCATCCTGTTCATGATCGCCCTCGGCTCCCGCAAGTACGTCACCATCACCTACGGCGGGGGCGTGACGGCCTTTACCGATTACCGCATCGAGCAGATCGAAGATGAGGTCGTGCCCATGCTGTCGGAGGGCGACTACGCCGACGCAGCCCAGACCTACATCGACCTGTGCGCCGATACGCTGGATTTCTACGCCGAGAACGGCGAGCCGCTGGATTACGACAACGACCCAGACGGCGACCTCGGCATCTTCGGCATCCTCATCGTGGTGGGCATCCCGTCCCTCATCGCCGCCATCGTGTGTAGCATCCTCTATGCTCAGATGAAGACGGCCAAGCGGAAGACCGAAGCCGATGACTACATCGGGGCCGGGCTCAAGCTCCGGGTCCAGCGCGACCACTACACCCACACCGACCGCGTGGAGGTCTACGACCCGCCCCACGAGGAAAGCTCTTCCTCCGGCGGCTCGTCGGTGGACAGCGACGGCTTCGGCGGTTCGTCGGGCGGCTCCTTCTAAAGCGCAAAAAGGCCGGTTTCGCAGCTTGCGAAACCGGTCTTTTTCTTTATCCTTCGATTGCAGTACGGCATCAGCACCAGCGTCATGAAGGGGGGAAACGCCCCGCCCGTCCGCGAGGGATCCGTTCACCCCGCGTTAGCCTCCAAATAATCTGCCACATCGCCGATGGTCACGAAATTGCGCAGTTCCTTTTCGGGGATGCGCAGACCAAACATTTCCTCAAGATCCGCCACAACGGTCAGGATCTCCATGGAGGACAGGTCGAGGTCGTCCATCAGGACGCTGTCTTCCCTCACGTCCTCCGGGCTGATCTCTGCCACGTCCTCAAGGATCGCGAGGATCTGGGACACGATTTCTGCTCTTTGCATCAAAAAATCTTCCTTTCCATGATGGATTTCAGCGTCGCTGCAAGGGCGCGCTTTTCCGGCGCGGCTCCCTGCGGCCCGGTCTCCCATTCTGGTCCCGGCCTTACCCGACGTCATACAGTTTTATAATACCCGTTTTACGGGGCAATTGCAACATTTCGCCGGTCAGGTTTACAGATTTTCTACAAAAGCGTTTCTTACCTGCGCAGCAGCTTGCCCAGCGCGTTGCGGGGCAGGGGCTCTGCGGTGCACTCCACGGCGCTGATCCGCTTGTACAGCGGCAGGGTGCGGTTCAGCTCGGTGACGAAGGTGCGGACAGTCTGCTCCTTCTCCGGCTCGCAGCAGATGACGGCACCGATTTTCTTGCCCATTTCCTTCACGATGCACTCCTTGATGTCGGCGCACTTGCCCAGCAGCTTTTCCAGCTCTTCGGGGCTGACGTTCTCGCCGCTGTCGAGGATGATGAGGTTCTTCTTGCGGCCGGTGATGTAATAGAAGCCGTCCTCATCCACGCGGGCGAGGTCGCCGCTGTGGAGCCAGCCGTCCTTGTCGATGGCCTCGGCGGTGGCCTCCGGGTCCTTATAATAGCCCAGCATGACCGCGCCGCCCCGGACGCAGATCTCGCCGGTCTCGTCCAGCTTGACCTCGCAGAAACCGTCCGGCTTGCCCAGTGCCCGGAGGTGTTCGCCCTCCTGCACCACGTTCAGCAGACCGTAGCCGGCCAGCTCGGTCATGGAGTAGCACTGGTTGATGTAGATGCCGTGCTCCACGAGGTAGTGCAGGATCTGCGGGTCGAGGATGGCGGAAGAGCAGCTCAGGTTCCACAGGCCGTTCAGCTTTTCCTGATTGCCGCGGCGGATCTCGTTGTAGATCATCTCCACCAGCACCGGCGGGGTGGACATGGCGTCGCTGTGCATCATGCTCATGTCCCGGCGCAGATCGCGGGGGTCGGCGCAGAGGTTCAGCGTCCAGCCCTGAATGCCGTAGGCGAAGTAGCAGATGAAGCCGGACAGGTGGAACATGGGCACCAGCGTGAAGTGGCTGAAGGGCTGGTCCATCTCCTTCGGGGCCACTTCGGGCATGACCTTCTGGCCGTCGATGTACATCTTTATGGCGGTGAAGTAGTTTTTCTCGCTGAGCATGACACCCTTGCTGCGGCCGGTGGTGCCGGAGGTGAACAGCAGCATCCGCAGCCCGTCGGGGTCGATGCGGTTCTCAAAGGCGGCGGGTGCGCTGCCCTCGTAGGCGTTCATGGGGCGGAGCTTGTCGCCGTAAGCAGCCTTCAGCTCCTCGGCGTAGCCATAGTCGATGCCGTCGGTGAAGATCAGGGCGGGCTCGCTGAGGCCCAGCTCATATTCCAGCTCCGGCCAAGTCTTCTTCTGGTTCAGGGTCACGATGACGGCCCCGGCCATCATGGTGCCGAAGGCCACCACGCCGTACTCATAATTGGTGCGGCTCAGGATCGCGATCCGCTGGCCCTTGAGATCGGCAACATTTTCCTGCAGATAGCCCGTCATCTTCCGGATGTCGGCCACGAACTCGCCGTAGGTCTTCTCCTTCACAGTGGTGGTGGCGTCGTCCACCCAGCGGAACGCCGGGCGGGAAGCAAACTTCTCCTGCATGGCAGCGACCATATCATAAACCGTCATCGGCATCTCTTTTTCCGAAACCACGGCACAGCACTCTTCTCTGGTCATCTTTTGCACACTCCTTATTCGTTCGGTGTTCCTCGGCCGCCGCCCAATTTCAGCGGCAGCACAGCTTTCGTCTCCCAGTATACAGCACGGCGGGGACAAATGCAAGTTTTAATTGCACAAATATGCAATTTAAACTTGCACTCGACTTGTGCAGGGAGATGGGATTTGCTCCCATTCGTTGCGCAGGGGCGGCCGCTGTGGTACACTTTGCACAGCCTTGGGGGCTTTTTTTGTTCTGCCCGCTTTCATTGACAGAACCTCAGAAAAGCATTATACTTATTTATAACGATTTTGTAACTTTTAACATCTTGCGCCCGAATTTCGGCAATCAGCCACCTCCAAGGTGATCTGGCGCAAAGGAGGGCTTTTCATGGAGGGTACCAAACCCCGCACGGCCAATTCGCTTGGCATGTTCGACCTGCTCAAGGGCATCGGTATGCTGACCATCGTGTTCGCGCACACCGGTGAGCTGTATCCGATGGGTTCCGGCAGCATCAACCTGCTGACCTTTTTTATGTTCGCCTACCGCGAATCCCTGATGGCCGCGTTCTACATCGCCAGCGGCTACGGCTTCCGCAAGCGCTCCATCGGCAAGTGCATCGACCAGCAGGTGACGACTCTGCTCAAGCCTTACATTTATACGGGCATCGCCACCACGGTGTTCCACTTCCTCATCCACTATCTCTGCTACGGCTCCCTCCACAACGCCACCTATGAGACCGGCAAGGTGCTGGGCGGCTTTGCGCTGGGGCTGCCCCACACGGCGGAGTATTTCGGCCAGACCTTCTTCTCCTGCGGGCCCATGTGGTACTTACTTTCCCTGATGATCGCGTGGATCCTGCTGGACCTGATCCTGAATATCTTCCCCGAAGCCTACACAAACTGGGCAGTGCTGGGCACCATGCTGCTGGGCTGGGGCCTCTGCATCACATGGGAGGCCCCCTTCTGCATCGGGCAGGGCATGGTCACCGTTCCGACGCTCTACGTGGGCTACCTTGCCAAGAAGCATAAAATTTTCGACAAACCCCTGTCCCGCAGGTTGAAAAACACCCTGATGGGCTGCGCGGCCGCCGTGGCGGTTCTTGTGCTGCTCACCCAGAGCACCGACTGCGTTTCCATGGCCCAGTGGAACTTCGGCCCGGTGAGCATCCTGCTGGACGCCGGGGCCGGCCTTGGCATCCTGTCCATGGTCCTCTGGTTCCAGCGCCGGGTGGACAACTTCGTGATCCGCGGCATCCAAGCCATCGGCCGCCGGTCTCTGTATATCTTCTGCATCCACACCGTTGAGCTGACCGCGATTCCGTGGTATCTGATGCCCCCGAAGTTTGCGGCCCACCCGGTGCTGGGCGTGATCTTGCAGTTCACCCTCTCCATGGGGTCGGTGCTGCTGTTCTGTGAGTTGCTGCTCCGCTGGAAGGATCGGAAATTCCGGCGCACCGTGGCAGCCAAGAGCCGGGAAGCACGGCCCCGGCAGTATGCGGCAAAACACTGATTTTTTTGCGGGTCTTTCCCGCTGAAGTGAAATATATTATGATGAGGAGAATCCAGTCATGACCAACGAAGCTCCTGCCACCACGGCGGCCCTGCAGGGCCGGATTGCGGACCTCGAACAGCAGCTCAAGCTCTCGGACGAGGGCGTTTCCCGGCTGGCCCAGCGGTGCCTTGCGCTGGAACAGGAGGTGCAGGCCTGTGCCGCCGCCCACCCCCAGCGCGAGATGCGCACCGACTCGCCCACCCTGCTGCAGCCGCTGCTCTATTACGATACCGGCTTCGGCTTTTCTGAAAAAGATACGCTGACCGCCCCCGACTGCACCACCGACGAGCTGACCGGGGCCGTGACGGCTACGTTTGAGCTGCCGGTGGCGGCCCAGAAGCTCCGCTTCGATCCGGGCGAGCTGCCCTGCTGCGTGACCCAGCTCCTATTCTCCGACGACCGCATCGTCTGGGAACCCGCCAACGGCACCAATCTGCAGGGGAACACCACCCTCTTCCTCGGCGATGACCCCAACTACCGGCTGGAGGGCCTGAGCCAGTACCCCGCCGGGATGAAGCTGGTGGTGAGCTACTGCTACTACCCGCTGGAAAAGCTGGCGGACGAGCCTCTCTTCTGCGCCCTGCTGGAAAGCGTCCAGCTCCTGCAGAAGAATAAGAACGGCGAAAAGCAGCACATCGCCGAGCTGGAACAGGCTGTGGCCGCCCAACAGCAGACCGTAGCCCTGCTGCACCAGCAGATCGCCGAACTGCACCAGAAAAACGCCGAGGTCGCCGCCCGCTGCCAGTCCTACGAGACTTCCTTGGAAGGCGTGCTGAACAGCAGCAGTTGGAAGCTGACCCTGCCGCTGCGCCGTCTGCTGGGGTTGTTCCGCCGCAGCCATTAACGGGAGGGACGCCATGTACAGCAGTTACAGCTCCCTGCAGCAGAGCCAACTGGCCGCGCAGGGTTATTACGATACCCAGAGTACCTATCTGCTGGTCTACGCGCCGGGGCGGAACACCGCGCTGCGCGCCACCCTTGCCGACCAGCTCCACCGCAAGTTCCGGCTGGCGGATACCCTTGGCTCCGCCTTGACCGAGGGGGTGGACGGCGTGCTCCTCGTCAGCGAAGACGTGGAGTGCATGTCCACCGCCCTGATGTGCTTTGCAAAAGCCTTGCAGGACGGCGCAGATTACGCGGTCTGCAACGCCGTCTTCGGGTTCGGGGGGGCCACGGCCCTCTACCAGAGCCGGGCCCATCTGGCCCAGAACCGCTGCGCCCTCGTCAGCCGCCCCCTGCTGGAGCGCTGCCGCGCCGCCGCCAAGGACCCTGAAAACGTCACGGAGCTGCTGGCGCTGGCCGCGCAGTTCTGCGCCCACCCCGCCCGCATCCCACAGGCTCTGCTCCACTACGAGCGGGACATCTGCGCCGAGGATGCGTTCTCGGCCACGGGCAAGCGGGTTCTCCTCATGAGCCATGTCCTCGACATGACCGGCGCTCCCATCGTGCTGGTCAGCGCCGTGCCGGTGCTGCGCAGCATGGGCTACGAAGTGGTGGTGCTGGGCCCCAGCGATGGCGGGGCGCTGCAGCTCTTCGTGGACGCCGGGGCCGCCGTCATCACCCGGCCGGGCATCCGCGCCACCCCGAACCTCTGGGGGCTGGCCCTCTGCACCGACCTCGTCCTCGTCAACACCGTGGTCATGGCCCGGACGGTGCGGGCCCTCAGCGGCACCGCCGTGCCGGTGCTGTGGTGGCTCCACGATGCCTTTGCGGGCTACCCCCACATCGCCCACCAGATCCCCACCAAGCTGGCCGAGAATGTCCGGCTGTACTCGGTGGGCCACCACGCCGCCAACGCCATGCACGCCGTCCGGCCCGATTTCCAGATCGGCCAGCTCATCTACGGCTTGCCCGACTATGCGGCGGAGGATTTCCCCCGCTGCGACCTCGGCTACCCCGCCGACAAGCCCCTCTTTGCCACCGTCGGCTCCTTTGAGCGCCGGAAGGGCCACGACATCTTCTGCGCCGCCATCCGGCTGCTGCCGGAGGAGGTGCGGAACAAGGCCACCTTCCTCTTCGTCGGCATGGCGGCGGACAAGGAGATGATGGACGCCGTCCGCTCCCTGACCACCGACTGCCCGGAGAATGTCTTCTACTGCAAGCGGCTCAGCCGGGACGAGATCAAGAACCTGATGGAGCAGTGCACCTGTCTGGTCTGCGCCTCCCGCGACGACCCCATGCCCACCTTCGTCACCGAGGGCCTCATCTTCGGCAAGCCCTCCATCGTGTCGGAGCACACCGGCACCGCCGGGGTCATCACCGAAGGGGTGGACGGTTTCACCTATCCCGACGACGACCCGCAGAAGCTGGCCGCGCTGCTGGAGTGGGCCATCTTCCACCCGGAGAAGCTGGCCGCCATGAAGGCCGCCTGCCGGAAGCTCTACGAGACCCATTACTCCAAGCAGTCCTTCGAACAGACCCTCACCGCAGCGGTGGAGGACCTGACTGCTAATCACTGATCTACGTTTTCCTTCGTACAACCTCTCCGTCAATGCTTCGCATTGCCACCTCCCCTTGTAGGGGAGGCCTTGGCAGTCCATGCAAAGTTTCCGGTTTCGCCAGAGGCTCCCCTACTAGGGGAGCTGGCGCGGCGAAGCCGTGACTGAGGGAGTTTCCACTTTTTCTTTTATCATTTTCCGCCATCTGCTGAGAAAAATTCGATACAAGTTCACAAAACCGGGGTGCTGGCGTGGTATACTTCAACCAACAGTACGAAAGGAGCTCCACATCTATGAATCGACCTGCCCCCCAGCAGCCATCCCGCAAAAAGGCGGCCCTGTCCATCACGATCCTCGTGGTGCTGACCGGCGTCGTCTTCTGGATCTTCAAGAGCCACTGGGCCGAGATCTCCTCGGCGCTGGCGCAGCTGAAGTTCTGGCAGGTGGCCGTCGTGCTGGCCGTTGGCCTGACCTACCCGGTGCTGGAGGGCCTTGTCAGCTATGTCATCGTCCGGAGCCGACTGCCCCGGTTCACCCTGCGTCAGGCGCTGGAATCGGCCTTCATGGGCAGCTTCGGCAACGTCATCTGCCTTGGGGCCGGGGCCATGCCGATGCAGTCCTACTACCTCTACCGCAGCGGGCTGCCGCTGGGCCCCGGCGTGGGCCTGATGACCCTGCAATACGTTTTCCACAAGACCACGGTCCTGCTCTACGCCACGGGGATGCTGCTGCTTCAGCGCCGGTGGCTGGCGGCCAACACCTCCGGCGTGATGAACTACCTGCCCATGGCCTACTTCGTGGTGGCGGCGATCATCGTGGGGCTGGTGCTGCTCTGCGTTTCGCCCCTCATCCAGCGGCTCGCCCGCTGGGCGCTGGGCTGTCTGCCCAAGACCGAACAATGGCAGACCCGCCGGGAAACGTGGCTGGAGCAGCTGGACACCCTCGGCACCGAGAGCCGTCACCTGCTGGCCGACAAGGGCCGTTGCGTCAAGATCTTCGCCCTGCACACGGTCAAGCTGTTCCTGCTGTTCACCCTGCCTTCCCTCTGCATCCGGTTCATGGGACTGCCCTGCGGCCTGAGCTTCTGGCAGGTGCAGCTCCTCACCAGCCTGATGCTCTTCCTCTCCAACGCCCTGCCCAATGTGGCGGGCATGGGTTCCATCGAAACGGCCTTCCTCCTCGTCTTCAGCTCCTTTCTGTCCAACGGCGAGGCCATGAGCACCCTGATGCTCTTCCGCATCGCCAGCTACTACTTCGTCTTCGGCTTCAGTGCCGTTGTCTCCCTCTTCGCCCAGAAGCATTTGGAGGGGCAGCCCCGCTGACGTAGTGGCGCGGTTCGCTTCCCCGCGAACTCAGCCAGCCTCCTAGACAAGCAAGTTAAATGGCCAAGTTCGGTTTTTATAACGCAGCTTCGTTCAGAATCGAACTTAGCCAGCTTGGCCAACTTCGAAATGGCTGGCCAAGTTCGAACTTGGCCACCAAACGGAACTTCGCCAACTTGGCCAACATCGAATATAGAACGTAGCTATATTATTATTTTTGAACTTGGCCATTGGATTTTCCACAGTAAGGGCAAAAACAAAAATCGGGGCACGTCGGTGGTCAAGCGACATGTCCCGTTTTTGTTTTCTGTTTTCGTGAAGGCCGCCGTACCAGAGCCGCCTTCACCGCGCAGGAGGGAGCGGAGCAAACCAGAATGCCGCGCCCTGCCAAAAGAAAAAGAGAGTATGGAATGGAGGAATCGGAACCCTTTGCAGAAGGTCCCGCAGCCTCGGTTAGATTTAACTAACCTTGCCGTGACAACAGGATACCATAGTTTGTCATGACTGTCAAGCCCCCTTTTGAACTTTTTTCGGAAAAAGTTTTTTTTCCGGAAAATTGGGCACTTGTGCTAAGAACCTTTTGCCGCTTTTGTGTAAAATCCATCCATTCCCTCTTGCTTTTTCGAGGAATCATTGCTATTATAGTGTTAAGGCTGCCGGGCGCGGAACGTCACGCGCCTCGCCGCCTATTCGCCCGCCCCCAGAAAGCCGCATTGGATGCGGTTTTTCAAAGGCTCAATAGTTAGATAATGCTAACTGCCAATGGAATGGCAAGGAGCAAGGAGGTTCCAATGATCGATTTTGAACAGTGGGAAGGCTTTGAGGGCCGTATCTGGAAAGAGGAAGTCAACGTGCGCGACTTCATCCAGAAGAACTACACCCCGTACAACGGCGACGAGTCGTTCTTGGCCGGTCCCACCGAGGCGACCAACAAACTGTGGGGAGCTTTGCAGAAGCTCCAGAAGGAAGAGCGCGCCAAGGGCGGCGTGCTGGATATGGAGACCGAAGTGGTCAGCAGCCTGACCGCATACGGCCCCGGCTACATCGACGAGGAGCTGAAGGATCTGGAGCAGGTCGTCGGTCTGCAGACCGACAAGCCCCTGAAGCGCGCCTTCATGCCCTACGGCGGCATCAAGATGGCCGAACAGGCCTGCACCACCTACGGCTATCAGCCCAGCGAAGAGCTGCACAAGATCTTCACCGACTATACCCGTACCCACAATCAGGCGGTCTTCGACGCCTACACCCCGGAAATGAAGAAGGCCCGCCACACCCACATCATCACCGGTCTGCCCGACACCTACGGCCGCGGCCGCATCGTCGGCGACTACCGCCGCGTGGCCCTGTACGGCATTGATGCCCTGATCCAGTTCAAGCAGGAGGACTTTGCCAACTGCGGCGACGGCACCATGACCGATGACGTCATCCGTCTGCGGGAGGAGATCGCCCGCCAGATCAACGCCCTGAAGGGCATGAAGAAGATGGCCGAGGCCTACGGCTTCGACATCTCCCAGCCCGCCAAGAACGCCAAAGAGGCTTGCCAGTGGCTCTACTTCGGCTATCTTGCCGCCATCAAGACCCAGAACGGCGCTGCCATGAGCGTGGGCCGCATCTCCACCTTCCTCGACATCTACATCCAGCGGGATCTGGACAAGGGCATCCTGACCGAGAGCGAGGCACAGGAGCTGATCGACCACATGGTCATGAAGTTCCGCATGGTCAAGTTCGCCCGCATCCCCAGCTACAACCAGCTCTTCTCCGGCGACCCCGTCTGGGCAACGCTGGAAGTGGGCGGCATCGGCATGGACGGCCGCAGCATGGTCACCA
>ERZ857775.3839-NODE-3839-length-11625-cov-3.472429_pt1 | contig 11625 bp, 8 predicted proteins | sample MGYA00519698_ERZ857775 | MGnify/ENA primary metagenome ERZ857775 (study PRJEB31778, sample SAMEA3449363) | human gut metagenome | biome: human gut; feature: human-associated habitat; material: faeces | place: United Kingdom | collected 2010/2012 ...
CCTGGACAGCCTCCACCACGATAATGGCGTCGTCGACGACCGTACCGATCGCAAGAACCAGCGCGAAGAGGGTCAGCAGGTTGATCGAGAATCCGGCGAATGCGAGGAAGCCGAAGGTTCCGACCAGCGCCACGAGAATCGACACCGTGGGGATGAGCGTTGAGCGGATGTCCTGCAGGAAGACGTACACGACCAGGATCACGAGGAGAATGGCCTCGAACAGGGTCTTGACCACCTCTTTCATCGAGGCGTAGAGGAAGTCGTTCACGCTCTGGAGATGTGCGATGGCGATGCCTTTCGGCAGTTCGGCCTGCAATTCGTCGAGCAGGGCGTTGACGTCGTTCACGACCTGCGTGGCGTTCGAACCGGCCGTCTGGAAGATCATCGTGCTGACGCCCGGATGGCCGTTGGTGTAACCTTTGTAAGCGTAGGATTCGCTGCCCAGTTCGATGTCGGCGATGTCCTTCAGACGCAGGAGCGTGCCGTCGGGCTTCGAGAGCAGCACGATTTCACCGAACTCTTCGGGCGTCTGGTGGCGTCCGCGGTATTTCATCGTGTACTGGAACGTGTTCTGGGAGTTCTCGCCCAGCGTACCGGTCGCCGATTCGATGTTCTGCTCGGCCAGCGCCGCCGTCACGTCCGACGGGATGAGCTTGTACTGGGCCATTACGTCGGGCTTCAGCCAGACGCGCATCGAGTATTCTGCGCCGAGGGTGAACACCTCGCCGACGCCGCGGATACGCTGGATGCGCGGCTCTACGTTGATCTTCAGGTAGTTCGACAGGAAGGTCTCGTCGTAGGAGTCATCGGGGCTGTAGAGCGAGAAGATCTTGACCATCGAGGTCTGGCGCTTCATGGTCGTCACACCGATCTGCGTGACCTCGGGAGGAAGCTGACCGGTGGCGCGTGACACTTTGTTCTGCACGTTGACGGCCGCCATGTCGGCGTTGGTTCCCTGGCGGAAATAGATCGTCACGGAGGCGCTGCCGACGGCTGCGCTGGAGGTCATGTAGGTCATGTCCTCCACACCGTTGATGGCCTGTTCGAGCGGTACGATGACCGACTTCTGAATCGTTTCGGCGCTGGCTCCCGGATAGGAGGCGCGCACCATGACCGTCGGGGGCGCGATGTCGGGATACTGCTCGACGGGCAGTGTCGCCAGACCGATCAGACCGGCGATTACGATTACGATTGATATGACCGACGCCAATACGGGTCGTTCTATGAAATGCTTGAGTGTCATAGGTTATTCCTCCTTCTCGGTTTGGGTTTGAGCGGCGGACTCGTCGGTTGCGGGAGCTGCGGCAGCGGCTGCTGCGGCCTGGCCCTTCGGAACGATGGGCGTGCCTTCGCGCAGCAGACCCACGCCTTCGGCAACGATCACATCGCCCGGCACGAGTCCCGCGCGTGCTATATACTCGCGGCCGTTCGAGATCTTCTCGACGTCGATCATCGCCGAAGAGGCCTTGCCGTCCACCACTTTATATACATATACTTTGTTCTGGAGTTCGAACGTTGCGGCCTGCGGAACGGCGATGCAATCCTTGTAGATGCTCGGCAGGATGATGTTGCCCGCGCCGCCGCTGTGCAGCAGTCCGTTCGGGTTGGGGAACGCCGCGCGCAGCGACACGCTGCCCGTCGAGGTGTCGATGACGCCGCTGATCGACTCCACGCGGCCCGTCTGGTCGTAGGTCGAACCGTCGCTGAGCTGCAACTGTACGCCCGGCATGCTCTTGAGCGTTTCGGCGATCGAGCCGTACTGGCGTGTCAGGGCCAGGAGCTGGTTTTCGGTCATCGAGAAGTAGACGTACATCTCCGAGTTGTCCGATACGGTGGTCAGCGGCTGCGGGATCGAAGCGCTCACCAGCGCGCCGACGCGGTACGGCAGCGTTCCCACCACGCCGTCGGTCGGAGCCTTCACGACCGTGTAGGAGAGGTTGTTGGCGGCGTTCACGCGCTGTGCCTCGGCCTGTGCGAGCTGGGCCTTGGCTGTCAGCAGGTTGTTGTTGGCCGTCGAGAGGTCGAACTGCGAAACGACGTTGCGGGCGAAAAGCTCCTTCTTGCTGTCGTAGGTGAGCTGTGCGGTGGCTACGCCGGCTTTGGCGGCCTCGACGTTGGCCTCGGCGGTCTGCAAGGCGGCTTTGTAGGGAACCTGGTCGATGATGAAAAGGGTCTGTCCCTTGGCGACTTTCTGACCTTCGTTGACGCAGAGCTGTGAGATCGTTCCCGAAACCTGCGGATAGATTGCGATGTCCTGACGGCCGCGGATCGTCGCCGAGTAGTTGCTCGGGATTTCCCGGTCGGTGGTGGCGATGGTCATTACAGCGTATTCGCCGGGGCCCATTGTCATCGGAGCCTGTTTGCATCCGACGGCCGCCATGCAGCATGCCAAAACGGCAGCTTTCACAAATGTTTGCTTCATAACAATTCCTTTAACTAATTGGACTAAAAAACTTTTTCAGGTGCAAAAGTATTTTAAAAACGGTATCAATGTACCCTTTATTGCGAACAGAATTGGTACTTTTCGGAATAAAAATGGAACATTTATCGAAAATTTCATTATTTTTGTTCGAAAAAAGAATTGTATGCCACAGGTCAATCCGCTAATCACTACTCCCGAGGAGCAATTTGTTGTGGGCGAATCCGATTTCGCCTTTTTCGGCAATTACGCCTGCCGTGTGGAAGGAGGTGCGATTCTCTTCTGTCGCAGCGGCAGCGCCGACGCCACCGTCAACCAGTACCAGGGGCAGGTGCGCCGCAATACGATGGTGCTGCTGCTGCCCGGATCTATCTTCATGCTCACCGACCGCACGGAGGATTTCAGGGCGGCCTACTGCTCGTTTTCGCGGGATCTCTTTTCCGAGGCGGCCTTCCGGATGGACCCTTCGTTTTTCCACGCCCTGCGTGAGCGTCCGATCTCCCATCCGCCCCAGCGGATCGTCGAGGGGGCTTCGATCTGGCTCCAGATGGCGGCCTACACCTACCGCGACCGCGGCAACGTGTTCCGCAATACGATCATCAAGAACCGTTTGCAGAATCTGCTGCTGGAGAGTTACGACAAGATGCAGCGTTTCGCAGCCCGGCAGCACCGCGTGCCGGAGACGACCACGCGGCAGTCGGAGCTGTTCCACCGTTTCGTCGCTCTCGTGCACGAGCATTGCGCCCAGGAGCGCGAAGTGTCGTTTTACGCCGACAAACTCTGCATTTCGACCCGTTACCTGTCGACCATCGTGCGCAGCGTGGCGCACAGTTCGGCCAAGGAGTTCATCGACCGTTCGGTGATGCTGGAGATCAAGATGATGCTCCAGTCGACCGACCTTTCGGTGCAGGAGATCGCCTACCGGCTCCGGTTTCCCGACCAGTCCTACCTCGGGCGTTTTTTCAAGAAGCACGCGGGGGAATCGCCCACCGAGTACCGCAACAACAAAAAATAGGTATCCGGGTTTCGGACTTTTGTCCGCTCCGGGCGGTAAATTCTCCGTCCGGGACGGTTTGTGTCCCTGCGTAGTCCGGCCCGCAGCAGCCGGAACGCTTTGAACGGGCCTCGCCGCATGCCCTGAACGGGCGCGCCCGCTTCGCATTTCTGTCCTACCTCTGTACCATTCGGTCCGAATCCGCGCTCCGCCTTCCGCGCCGGGAACAACCTCCCGGATTTTTCGGTAACTTTTAGGCCGTAAACGGGACCTGATTGGACCCGGAATTGCACGGGATTCGTAAAATGACCAAAAACACAGCGATTATGAGCAAGACAGTTGAAATTTTAGGGGAGCAGGCCGGCTACTACCTCTCCCACGTATGCCGCACCATCGACAAAAAGTCGTTGTACCTGCCGGGACCCGACACCGTGGACCGCATCTGGGCCGAATCCGACCGCAGCGTCCGTACGCTGGGCAGTCTGCAATGGATTCTCTCCAACGGACGGCTGGGCGGCACGGGCTATGTCTCGATCCTGCCCGTGGATCAGGGCATCGAGCACTCCGCGGGGGCTTCGTTCGCCCCGAACCCCGCCTATTTCGATCCGGAAAACATCGTCAGACTCGCCGTCGAGGGCGGCTGCAATGCCGTCGCCTCGACTTTCGGCGTGCTGGGAGCCGTGGCGCGCAAATACGCGCACAAAATTCCCTTCATCGTCAAAATCAACCACAACGAGCTGCTGTCCTACCCCAACACCTACGACCAGGTGTTGTTCGGCACGGTGCGCGATGCCTGGAACATGGGCGCCGCAGCCGTCGGGGCCACGATTTACTTCGGTTCGCCGGAGAGCCGCCGGCAGCTGGTCGAGATCGCCCGCGCGTTCGACCTGGCGCACGAACTGGGCATGGCGACGATCCTGTGGTGCTACCTGCGCAACGAGGGTTTCAGGAAGGAGGGTGCCGACTACCACGCTTCGGCCGATCTCACGGGGCAGGCCGACCACCTCGGTGTGACGATCAAGGCCGACATCGTGAAACAGAAACTCCCGTCGAACAACGGCGGTTTCCGGGCCGTCGGCTTCGGCAAGACCAGCGACAAGGTCTACACCGAGCTGACTTCGGACCACCCCATCGACCTCTGCCGCTATCAGGTGGCCAACGGCTATATGGGCCGCGTGGGCCTGATCAACTCGGGCGGCGAGTCGCGCGGGGCCTCGGACTTGCAGGAGGCCGTCACGACGGCCGTGATCAACAAGCGCGCCGGGGGCATGGGGCTTATCAGCGGCCGCAAGGCCTTCCAGCGTCCGATGAAGGACGGCATCGCCCTGCTGCACGCCATTCAGGACGTTTACCTCGACGATGAAGTGACCATCGCATAATATCCGGGTCCCCGAAGACGTTTTTATATTAAAAAAGTGCAACTATGAAAATAACGCTATTCGGCACGCAGCCCTACGACCGGGAGTCGTTCGACCGCATCCGCGACACCTACGGGTTCGACATCTGCTACCACCGCAGCCACCTGAACGCCAATAACGTGGCCCTTGCGCAGGGTTCCGATGCGGTCTGCATCTTCGTCAACGACACGGCCGACGCCGGGACCATCCGCCAGTTGGCCGGGATGGGCGTGAAGCTGATCGCGCTGCGCTGTGCGGGCTTCAACAACGTCGACCTGAACGCCGCGGCCCGTTACGGGATTCCCGTGGTGCGGGTTCCGGCCTATTCGCCGCACGCCGTGGCGGAACACGCCGTGGCGCTGATGCTGGCGCTCAACCGCAAGATACACCGCGCCTACTGGCGCACGCGCGACGGCAACTTCTCGCTCCACGGGCTGATGGGCTTCGACATGTACGGCAAGACCGCAGGGATCGTCGGCACGGGCAGGATCGCCCGCGAGCTGATCCGCATTCTCAAGGGGTTCGGCATGGAGGTCGTGGCCAACGATCTGTTTCCCGATCCGCAGTACGCCGCGGAGGCGGGCATCACCTACGTGCCGCTCGACGAGCTTTACGCCCGTGCGGACATCGTTTCGCTCCACTGTCCGCTGACCGACCGGACGCGCTACATGATCGGCGACGCGGCCATTTCGCGCATGAAACCGGGCGTGATCCTCATCAACACGGGCCGCGGTCAGCTGATCCATACCGAGGCGCTGATCGACGGACTGAAAGAGAAGAAGATCGGCGCTGCCGGACTGGACGTATACGAGGAGGAGGCCGGGTACTTCTACGAGGACACTTCCGACCGCATCATGGACGACGACGTGCTGGCGCGCCTGCTGTCGTTCAACAACGTGATCGTCACCTCGCATCAGGGCTTCTTCACACGTGAAGCAGTGGATAATATAGCACGCACCACGATGCAGAACATCAAGGACTTCAGCGAATGCCGGCGTCTGGAGAACGAGGTGCGCGCCGAACCGGAAAACGCAGTCGGACAGTTATGAAAAAGATCGTTTTGCTCCGCCACGGCGAGAGCGTCTGGAACAGGGAAAACCGGTTCACGGGGTGGACCGATGTGGATTTGAGCGAGAAGGGCGTCGCCGAGGCCGTCAAAGCCGGGGAGACGCTCCGCAAGGAGGGTTTTCATTTCGGCCGCGCCTATACCTCCTATCTGAAACGGGCCGTGAAGACCCTCGACGTCGTGCTCGACAGGATGGACCGGGACTGGATTCCGGTGACGAAGACCTGGCGGCTCAACGAGAAGCACTACGGCATGCTTCAGGGATTGAACAAACGCGATACGGCCGAAAAATACGGTGACGAGCAGGTGTACGTCTGGCGCCGCAGCTACGACGTGGCCCCCGCGCCGCTTCCGGAGGACGATCCCCGCAATCCGCGCTTCGATCCCCGTTACGCCGGGATTCCCGACGCCGCGCTGCCCCGCACCGAGTCGTTGAAAGACACCGTGGCCCGCACGATGCCCTACTGGGAGTGCGAGATACTCCCGGCGCTGGCCCGCCACGACGAACTGCTGGTGGTGGCTCACGGCAACAGCCTGCGGGGCATCATCAAGAACCTGAAAGGGATTTCGGACGAGGCCATTTCGGAGTTCAACCTTCCGACTGCCGTGCCCTACGTCTTCGAATTCGACGAGGGGTTGGGCTGTGTGAAGGACTATTTCCTGGGCGACCCGGCCGAGATCGCCTCCCTGATGGAGGCCGTCGCCAATCAGGGCCGGCGGGGCTGACCCCCCCCCTCACTTCCGGTGTGCGAGACGCCGGTTTCGGAGGCAGTCGTCTGCCGATCCGTTTTTGATCCGGTTCTGTGTCTGGGGCGCAGAACCGGTTTTGCGTGCAGACGGTCTTCACCCGACCGAAAATGACGCCGCTCCGTAATAATGGTATGCCGAACCGTAATCGGGGTACGGAACCGTTGCGCGAAATACCCTATTTTTGCATCGTGAAACCATTCTTTTGAACCGATGAAACGAATCCTCTTCGCGGCCCTAACCGCCGCAGCCCTTTTTTCGGGCGGAATCCTGCAATCCTTAAATGCTCAAAATATGGAAATACCGAAAAAAGTCAGCCCGTTTCCCGTGGGCGACAAACTGCCGGAACAGTTTTCGAAGTACTTTGTCGGGCAGGCCTGGCTCGCTCCGCTGACGGACGACAAGCGGCTGAACGCGCCCGTGTCGAACGTCACCTTTTCGCCCGGATGCCGCAACAACTGGCACAGCCATACGGGCGGCCAGCTCCTGATAGCCGTCGGGGGCCGGGGCTATTATCAGGAGAAGGGCCGTCCGGCCCGGGCGTTGCTTCCGGGCGACATCGTGGAGATCGCGCCCGACGTGGTCCACTGGCACGGCGCGGCTCCCGACAGCTGGTTCTCGCATCTGGCCGTCGCGTGCAATCCCGCGACCAACGAGAACACATGGCTCGAACCGGTCGACGACGCGCAATATGCGGCAGCGACGGCTTCCGTCCCGGCTCCGGCCTCCCGCCTGGGCGAAGACGCCCGACGCCGCCTGGCCGAATTGTTTCCGGGCGGAATACCGGAACTTGGGGATGCGGACCCCGAATTATTTGAAATTTTTGGTAACTTTGCGCTCGGCGAAGTGACCGCCTACGGCCAGCTCGACACGCGGACGCGCATGCTGTGCATCCTGGCCTCGAACATCGCCTCGCAGGGCCGGACCGCCTACCGGACGACGCTCGAAGGCGCGCTGAACGCCGGAGTGACGCCCGTCGAGGTGAAGGAGACGCTTTATCAGGCCGTTCCCTACGTCGGCATGGCGAAGGTCGCCGACTTCGTAGGGATTACCAACGAGGTGCTGGAGGCGCGCGGCGTGACGCTGCCGCTTGCGGGGCAGTCGACGACCTCGTCCGCGGACCGCTTCGAAAAGGGGCTGGCGGTGCAGCGGTCGATTTTCGGCGCGGAGCGTATCGACGGAGGCGGCCCCCGCGAACCAGAAGCACATCCAACGTTACCTGTCGGACAACTGCTTCGGCGATTTCCTGACCCGCGGAGGCCTGGACGTGAAGATGCGCGAGCTGCTGACCTTCTCGATGCTCGTCTCGCTCGGGGGCTGCGAATCGCAGGTGAAGGGCCACATCGCCGGAAATGCGAACATAGGCAACGACAAGGCCACCCTGCTGGCCGTCGTGACCCAGTTGCTGCCCTATATCGGTTATCCCCGCACGCTGAACGGCATTGCGTGCCTGAACGAAGTTTTGCCGGAAAAATAAAAAAGTAGTGAGGTATGGAATACGTAAAATTGAACAACGGCGTCGAAATGCCGGTCCTCGGCTTCGGCGTTTATCAGATTTCGGACCCGGAGGTTTGCGAACGGGCGGTCGGCGACGCCCTGAAGATCGGTTACCGTTCGATCGACACCGCCGCGGCCTATGGCAACGAGGAGGCCGTGGGACGTGCCGTCCGTCGCAGCGGCGTTCCCCGCGAAGAGCTGTTCATCACCACGAAACTGTGGATCAGCGACGCGGGTTATGAGCCTGCCAGAAAGGCGTTCGAGGAGTCGATGTCGAAGCTGGGGCTGGACTATCTGGACCTCTATCTGATCCACCAGCCTTACGGCGACGTCTACGGTTCGTGGCGCGCCATGGAGGAGCTTTACCGCGAGGGCCGCATCCGCGCCATCGGTGTGTCGAACTTCTACCCCGACCGCCTTCAGGACCTGATTCTGCACAACGAGGTCGCGCCGGCGGTCAATCAGGTCGAAACCCATCCGTTCCACCAGCAGACCGCCGCCGCGGAGTTCATGCGCACGAAGGGCGTGCAGATCGAGTCGTGGGCGCCTTTCGCCGAGGGCAAGAACGGGCTGTTCTCGAACGAAGTCCTGCTGGCGGTCGCTGCCCGGTACAAAAAGACGGTGGCGCAGGTGGTGCTGCGCTGGCTGATTCAGCGCGGTGTGGTCTGCATTCCCAAGTCGGTGCATGCGGAGCGTATCGCGGAGAATTTCGACGTGTTCGGCTTCGCGCTCGATGCCGAGGACATGGCCGTGATCGCCTCGCTGGACCGTCCGGAGAGCAGTTTTCTGGATCACCGCGATCCCGAAACGGTTGAATGGTTGAGTAATTTGCATTGAAATCAATCCGCTGGCCCTGTTCGCCGCCGGTGGCGTCGCTCCCGAATCCGGTCCACCTCCAAAACCCCGTCTCGGGCGGCCCGGCGGCCACGGCGACGGCCCGAGACGACATGAGTTCCGAAATAAATTCACTTGATTCAGACTTGAATCTATGTTACGAAAAATCAGAATTGCGGCCGCGGCCTTTTTCTTCGTGCTGACGACGCTGCTGTTCCTCGATTTTACCGGAACGCTTCACGCGTGGTTCGGCTGGATGGCGAAAATCCAGTTCCTGCCCGCCCTGCTGGCCCTGAATGTCGGCGTCGTGGCGTTCCTGGTGATCCTGACGCTTCTTTTCGGCCGCGTGTACTGTTCGGTCATCTGCCCGCTGGGGGTGATGCAGGACATCGTTTCGTGGGCCTCCGGGAAGCGCAGAAAGCACCGGAACCGCTTCGCGTACTCCCCCGCCCTCACCTGGCTGCGCCGGGGGATGCTCGTCGTGTTCGTCGCCGCGATGCTGGCGGGTGTCGGTTCGCTGCTCGCGCCTTACAGCGCCTACGGCCGCATCGCCTCGAACCTGCTGGCCCCGGTCTACGCGTGGGGCAACAACCTGCTGGCATACATCGCCGGGCGCATGGACAGCTACGCCTTCTATTCGGTCGACGTCTGGATGAAGAGCCTCTCCACGCTGCTTGTTGCCGTCGTGACGTTCGCCGTGCTGTTTGTTCTTGCGTGGCGCAGCGGCCGCACCTATTGTAATACGATCTGTCCGGTGGGCACGGTGCTGGGATTCCTCGCCCGCTACTCGCTGTTCAAACCGCGTTTCGACACCTCGAAGTGCAACGGATGCAAGCTCTGCGCCCGCAACTGCAAGGCGTCGTGTATCGACCCTGCGGCGCATAAAATTGATTACAGCCGTTGCGTGGCCTGTATGGACTGCCTCGAAAACTGCCGCCAGGGGGCCATCACCTATACGCTGCGGCGGCGGAAACCGGACCCGGCTCCCGCGCCGCAGAGACCGGCGGCCGACGCCGCAAAGACGCCTTCCGACGCTTCGCGCCGCCGGTTCCTCGGCCTGGCGGGCATCGTGGCCTACTCCGCGCTCCGGGCGCAGGAGAAGAAGGTCGACGGCGGGCTGGCGGTGATCGTCGACAAGAAGATTCCGAACCGTGCCACGCCCGTCGTTCCGCCCGGAGCGCAGAGCCTGCGGCACTTCAACGCCCATTGCACGGGATGCCAGTTGTGTGTTTCGGTGTGTTCCAATCAGGTGTTGCGTCCGTCGGGCAAGCTGATGACCCTCATGCAGCCCGAAATGTCGTTCGAGCGCGGATACTGCCGTCCGGAGTGCACGAAGTGCGCCGAGGTGTGCCCCACGGGCGCCATCCGCCTGACCGACCTCGCCGGGAAATCGTCGATCCAGATCGGCCATGCCGTGTGGATTGCGGAGAATTGCGAGGTCAACACCGACGGCGTCAGCTGCAACAACTGTGCGCGCCATTGCCCTGCCGGGGCGATCAAGATGGTGCGCCGGGACCCCGACGACCCCAAGTCGCCGCGCATCCCCGCCGTGAACGAAGAACGCTGCATCGGCTGCGGGGCCTGCGAGAATCTCTGTCCGGCGCGTCCGTTCAGCGCCATTTATGTCGAAGGCCATTCGCGCCACAGAATCGTCTAAACGCAAGAAAAAAATGGAGAAGAAAAAGATAGACCGCCGGAAATTCCTCAAAACGTTCGGTGTCGGCGCGGCCGCCGCAACGGCTGGGCTTTACGGCTGTAAGACGAAAGGTACGGCGCCGAGCGCTGCCGCCGCGGGTGAGGTCCCGACCGATCGGATGACCTTCCGGACCTGCCCCTCGACGGGCGACCGCGTGTCGCTGCTGGGCTACGGCTGCATGCGCTGGCCCCTGCTGGAGTCGCCGGCGGCCGACGGCAACCCGATCGACCAGGAGGCCGTCAACGAGCTGGTCGATTATGCCATCGCCCACGGGGTCAACTATTTCGACACGGCCCCCGTCTACATACAGGGCTTTTCCGAAAAATCGACGGGTATCGCCCTCAAACGCCATCCGCGCGAGAAGGTGTTCATCGCCACGAAGATGTCCAATCACCGTATGGCAGGGCGGGGAATGTCTCCCGCTCGGATATTCAAGGATTCGGAGGAGATGTACCGGCGGTCGCTTCGCGACTTGCAAACGGATTATCTGGATTACTATCTGCTGCACGCTGTGGGCGGCGACAAGGGCATCGAGACGTTCAACGAACGTTTTATCGACTGCGGCGTGCTCGACTTTCTGCTGCGCGAGCGCGAGGCCGGGCGCATCCGCAACCTCGGGTGGTCGTTCCACGGCGATCAGAAGGTCTTCGACCACCTGCTGGCCATGCACGACAGCGGCGAGGCGCGGTGGGATTTCGTCCAGATCCAGATGAACTACGTCGACTGGAAGCATGCTTCGGACAGAAACGTCAATGCCGAATATCTCTACGGCGAGCTGGAGAAGCGCGGCATCCCGGCCGTGATCATGGAGCCGCTGCTCGGCGGGCGCCTTTCGCGGCTGAACGACCATCTGGTCGAACGGCTCAAGGAGCGCCGTCCGACCGAGAGCACCGCTTCGTGGGCCTTCCGCTACGCGGGTTCCTGGCCCGGAGTGCTGACTGTGTTGAGCGGCATGACCTACATGGAGCACCTTCA
>ERZ857775.3841-NODE-3841-length-11618-cov-33.470120_pt1 | contig 11618 bp, 7 predicted proteins | sample MGYA00519698_ERZ857775 | MGnify/ENA primary metagenome ERZ857775 (study PRJEB31778, sample SAMEA3449363) | human gut metagenome | biome: human gut; feature: human-associated habitat; material: faeces | place: United Kingdom | collected 2010/2012 ...
GATATATGCTGGAAGGGAGGACGATACGTGGTGGGTACATGGTGAAGCGTGTGATTGAAGCCTTTCCTTAGAGCAGGGCGCAATGAAACGACCATAACATAAACTCCAAGAGGCTCTCTCGGGATCGAGCAAGTCCAACCGCTGGGTCAAACTTGGCGACTGTCTTCCCGAGACCAAGATCGAAAAAGAATACAACAAGCGTTTGAGGAACAGCCATTGCGGAGCAGGCAACAAGCCCGCCCGCATAGTTGTTGGGGGGGCTTTCTTTTTCGCTAAACCGTAATGAAGTTTCTAAGGGGACTTCTTTGTCTCGTTTTGCAAAAAACAGGCTTGGAGGCCCTCAAAGAGAGAGTTCTCAGTGCCATCCAAACAATGAAGGCTGCGGCAGACCATGTTTCAAATACTGTCGATGATGACGGAAATTATCAAGCATTGAAATATCTAATAGTGATTTAGAATGATTAAAGGGATTGGGGTCAAAAGTCCGCCATAACTATGTCTTAAAATAGAAGTTATGGCGGACTATCCTTGCATGTTTTGAGTATGTTTCCTGCTGGGAGAAAACGGTTAGTGGACGGCTTCTTTCTTGATGGTGCCGTCGCTATACCTCACGATATTGAGACCCTTGACGGGAGTGGTCAAGCGTTGGCCGTCCAGGGAGTAGCGGGAGACTTCCTAGGCCTCGCTATGGTGGGCAGGCTGGTTGACGGCTGAAACATCATACTCTTGGATGTCGCCAAAGTCTTCCCAAACCGCTGCAACCCAGTAATTCTGTCTTGTCCCCTGAGGTACATACAGCGTGGATTGGCTCACATCGAAACCGTAGAAGAATTGACCCGCAGGAACGGGAGTCGGCCAAGCGACATAGACGGATTTTATGCCTGAATCTACGAAAATGCTACCTTCATTCAATGTGCTGAGCGATGTGAGCCCCGAAGGAATGATCAGGGTCGATAAGTTGCTGCATTCGGCAAAGGCTCCCCCATCTATAAAGGTGAGGCTGGGAGAAAGTGTTACGCTCGTCAAACCTTCACAGATAAAGAATGTATTATTAGTTGATTACCAGTATTATACACTATAAACGGTAGAAAAGTGGCAGTATGGATTCTGTGTAGATACGAAAAAGGTGAAGATTTAACGTATTTAACCTCCGTTTACATCATTTCCAGTGTCTGAGTATAGTATTTCTATCATTTCGTTGGCTATTTTGTGGTCAGCGATTCGCATAACATTGTTTGTTTCCGAATTGTAACCAAAGAAGTTTATGTTTCCATACCAGACAATAGATTTGTCAATGATGGCGCATTGCAGAGTTTGTTCCTTGTTGCACACCACATCCATTCCTGTATTTTTAAGTTCTATCTCATTACCCCCTTCCTCTTTGATATGTACAGCCACAGTAACACCATTATGAATAATGTTTGCAAGTGTTGACATGATAACTGGCTTGTATTTGAACTTTACTTTTGGGACTGCGATGATGACAGAGTATTGGGCTTTTGCCAAATCATTCCGAAATGTCGCTTCGTAATTGTCTCGTTCGTATATCAGCTCTTGGGGATTTTTGTCAAGTGTGGATGATGTCACATACTTTCCGTATCCTGCTCTTAAATACCCTTTCAGCCGTTTACGATACATAGAGTCACAAAGTGGGACATGAACATCCACATAATCATAAATACGCACTTCGTTCTTTCCTGCGTATTCCCTATGTAAACGTCCTGCATATTGCTCCACGTTTCCTTTCCAAGCTATAGGCATAGTAAGGAACAGTGTATCAAGGCGAGGATAATCAAAGCCTTCTCCTACATACTTTCCTGTAGCAACAATCACAAGTGATTCTGATGTGGGCATTGATTGTAGATTTTGTAATGCAAGACGCTTTTCTTTAGTAGAATCAGCTCCAATGAGTTGAATGACATGGTCTGCAAATGGAATAAGCATTTGTGCCAACGCCTTGACATGAGCAGTACGAGTGGTTAATACCAATGGGGTACGACCTTCTTGAATGGCAATTCTTACATCTTCTACGATGAACTCATTCCTAACCTTATCTTCAGACAAGTCTTGTGTAACCTGAACGTAAGTCTTGCTATCTGACGAAATGTTTCGGAATGATGTAAACCTTGGAGTCAACAAACGTTTAAATGTTTGATTTTCCATTTGGCTCTTGGCATCAGCTGTGAATCTTATCTTTCCGCATTGCATGAAAATAATAGGTTGACGCCCATCCTTTCTGATAGGAGTTGCTGTCAAACCATATACGTATGTAGCTGTTACTTGTCGAAGCACTTGCTCGAAGCTGACAGAGGATACATGATGACATTCATCTACTATCACCATACCGTAATCCTTGACAAAAGGCTTCGCTTCACCATCGCTCAAACAAGATTGTATCAAAGCTATATCAATGATGCCATGCAACGTGTTCTTGCCTGCATATAAACAACCAATGACCGAAGAATTCTTTTTCCTTCCTCGTTTGGCTGCAGGCTCTTCGACGATCTCATCTATCTTGAGGAAAGTTTCCAACCGTTCTTTCCATTGTTCCAGCAATGCCTTGTTATGAACAAGAATTAAGGTGTTCACCTTTCTCCTTGCAAGCATTCCGATGGCAAACACAGTCTTTCCAAACGCTGTTGTTGCTGATAATGTCCCTATATTATGCCCAGAAAAAGCTTCCATTGCATTTTGCTGTTCTTCCCGAAGAGATCCTCTGAATGTAACATTGATATTATGCCCATGATTTGTTTTGTCTGAGATTACTACCTTTACTCCATGTTGGGTTAGAATACCACAAACAGCATCTTCACACCCACGAGGAAGGGCAAGATAATCATCTGTCATTTCCGAACATGAAATGATGCGAGGGATATTATAGGTAGAAAGGCGCATGCCTTGCTTCTCATAAAACTCCGGATTACGGAAAGCAGCTATGCGCTTAAAAACATTCACACATTTGGCTGATAGACTTGCTAAAGGAACATAAAGCATATTCGCTCTTGTCAGAACGATTTGTTTTGGATAGTCTTCAGATTGCGCAGCATACATATGAGGAATCTCCCAAGGTTTCTCCTCGCAGGTCTTTGATAGTTCTCCTAATGTTGGCACTGCATGCAGCTGTAATAACAAATCAAGTTCTACCTCTGATAGCTTATGGATTTGCGACAACATTTCCCATTGGTCGGCATACGCATTGAAGTCTTCATCAACGAACACACTGTTCCCTTTGCGTCGAGCCATACCCTGCAATGGCAAGGCTACAAGATTGCCTAGTCCTCCTTTGGGCAAGGTGTCTTGGTTTGGAAAGAATCGGTCGTATGACTTGAAAGACAGGTGAGCGTCACAACTCATCGCTTCTGTAAGAATGGCATTTCCCAACTTGCGTGCCTTGAAAGCAGTTACTGGTGTATCAAAAAAAATCCATGCGTGAGCACCATTGCCAGAACGTGAGCGTTCGATGTAGCAAGGTACATTCCAAGTTTTGCAAACATTTACAAAGGCAAGTACATCATTCTTATAGCCATGCTCACAACTCTTGTCATCAAAGTCTGTACAAAGGAAACTGCAAGTGTTGTCCTTTCGTATTGGATAAAGTCCTATAACATCACGTCCCCATGCATCCTTTCCTGCAAGATGATTGAAAAAGTCGTTGTATGCCAAAGGAGCGAATTGCCTGTTGGGACAATCCGCACATTTGTACTTTCGCTTGTCGCAAAATTCACGATTCCACTCCCTCGTGCATACAGGTTGGTAGCCTGACTTTTGAGTCGTACTACTGTACCAACGCTTGGCAAAGACATCATCACGACCTTGAAAAACACTACGAAATAGCGCAACCTTTTCCTGTAGACTCAGCTTTGAATCTGTATGGAATATGGCTTGTAGGCTTTCTTTCGTTGTGACATTAGGCTCGGTTACAATGTATGGTATTCCATGCACATCAAGAATTTTTCTTAACCTGGCATTTTCTTTCTCTAATTCTTGAAGCTTGGTAATAAGCTCATTTGCATTTAGTTGTTTGCCTGTATCCATAGCGGTTCTTGTTCCCAACCAACAGGGAATCCAAGAGCAGCCAGGTCTATCTCTGGAAACTTGCTGAACAAATTGTGCATTTTGTCAAGCATGTCATTGTTGGGAGAGATGATGTCAAGGAAATACTTGATGATGCACATATTATAATAGATTCTTCGCTTGTCCGCAGGAATAGTAATCCAAGGACGAGTCATGCCTCTCATATCATTTGGAATAATCTTGTTGACTTTGTTCCAAACACGAGCGTGATGACAACAAGCGTTGCGAGTAAGCGTAAGCACAGAAAGCCAAGACTCAAACACTGGAGCATGAAGGCAGAAACGCTTGGCGATCTGCTTTTTGAGTCCTTTATCTTTCAAGTTCCTGTAGTACATATTCACGCTACCCATTGGGAGAAGTTCACCAAGAATCCATGCTGGTGGAAAAGGTTCTGTATATGTTCTTTTGAAGTGTTCTATAAAGTCTTCAGTAGAACGTTCATACTCCTTCGACAACATTGCCATACTATTGACGAAAATGGACTGATCACGAAAATGTGCTGAATTGGTAAGCCAATATATATCACCAGTCCGTTCAGCCGTCATATTCATTACGGCTTCTCTTAAAGCAATTTCGATCTTCTCAATCTCGTTAAAAAGGAGTAAGCGCAACTTTTTGTCAAAGCGATAAAGCATCATCACTTTGTTAAATGTAGCACCTTCCTTATACAGATGAAGAATCTTTGGAGTCTTCAACAAAGGATGCATATACGCAGACAATCGATAATAGCCAATGCTCTCCAAATACAATTGAGCCTTTTGCCTATCATTGATTATCAATCCACGATTTTCCAATAAGGTTACAAGTTCTCGTGGAGTCTTGTAATCTTTTCCAAAATTTCTCTTTGTCATAGCTTATAAACAAAAAAGCCCAGCCTATTTAAGCATTGTAAAGAGGCTCGGCTGGAACTAACGCTGCAAAAATACAAATAATCGTTGAGAATACAAACTTTTTGGCAAGAAAAATCATGCCAAAGTGGAATTCTTTGACATATTTATATTTAATAATGTTAAATAGGGGCTTAAATCATACTTTACCAGCCAAACAAAGTGGTTTTCAAGGTAAAAGTGTTACCTTCGTAACGTCTATACCCATACCGAAAGCCCGATGGGCAGAGGTTGGTCAGACATACATATGGTAAAAGGCGTTTTTGTACGCTTTGGTTTTGACGTGTAGGAATCTGGCAGTTCACAACACAATTTGTCAAAAACAAAGCAATGCAGAACGCCTCATGAGGTGTATTATATACAGCCATCATTGGCTTCGAACGATTCTATTGTTCGTTGTCAAGAGTGCTTTCTATATACTTACACTGGCGTGGGGCTTTCGGCGTTGCTCGTTTCGACTTACAGGGCAATGCGAAGGCCTATCGATCGTGGAACGAGTGACAGAATGGCTCTACGCTTTTTTTTCTTATGTATCAGCTGCAACGATAATCCATAAGCCGTAGTAGCCAGCTTTAAATGTTGTTAAAGATGGTACTGTCACCTCATTCACATTGTAACATAGGACATTCAGAAAGGACCCAATCTGAAGATTCTTTAACCGATGAAAAAAGAAGTTTGGCTTTATTTGTCAGACAAGTGATGAGTGCGTGTTTAAAAGGCTATGAGTATAAGGTTAGAGTGATTTCTGCTGATGAGCAAGAAGCTATAGAGTTGAACGAAAGTATTAATGCTTTAAAACCATACCAACTATATGTGCTGATAGAAGCAAAAAATGTGCTCGAACAGGTTGCAAAAGTCGAGAAATTCACAAACAAGAGAGTTTTCGTAGTCAATCAAAATTTGATTTGCTTAGCTGAAGGAGAAAACATTGGTGCAGTAAATTCCGAAGGAACAAGCAACCAAATATCCAAGCATTTAGATATTGACGAATCCAATAAAAGAGTTGTTTTCCGTAAGTCGAAAACAGTATTGCCATTATGGTTGGATAAATACTTGTTTGAAGAACTGGGCGCCCAATATGCTCCTGAGCATACAAGATATGAATATAATCTTGACTTGAACGAAAATGAGTTAAAGGTTTACTTGGGTACATATTTTCCACGCAGCTATGCAGAGATTTTCTGCATCTTTGACAATATATTTCAAAACAAATATATTTATCAAGCCTACAAAAACAAGAAAGATATTAATATTTTTGATTTTTGTTGTGGAACAGGCGGGGAACTCATAGGATTGCTGTCTGCTCTTGATAAATATTTCCATGATGGGAAAAATATAAACGTTATTGTTTGTGATGGAAATGAAAAGGCATTGGACTATCTACATAAAATAATAGATAAAGCAGCCAGTCTATCCAGACATAAATACAGATTCGTATCTATTCACAAAGAAATTAAAAATTTTGATGATGTTGATAAATTAGATTTTTCGTCATGTTCTTTTGACATTGAATTGTGTGACAAGGTTTGCTGTGAATTTATATCGCATGGAGTTAATAAAAAAAGCTATGAATACTTGGCAAGTTTCTTGAGTAAAAAACTTTCTAAAGATGGACTTTTGGTGATGTTGGATGTAACTACCAAATGCGAAGGGACAATGATGTTTTACCCTCAAATGATGAATTTGCAAATCAATAAATTCGTGAGGGAATCAAGCGAAATCGAGACATTGTTACCATTGTCATGCGCTACATACAAGGATTGCAGAATTTCTTGTTTTACCCAACAAACGTTTCGGGTAACCCATATGCAGAAGAAAGACGATGAAAGCAGAGTCTCTTATCGAATATTATGCCACAAAGGGTTTAAGGAATATTTGATGTCGAATAATTTCACTAAGAGCAAAACTCATATAATAAATCCAATAAGGTACCAACAGAATGTTGAAGGTGCGTATTGCAATAACAGCAAAGGAAATAAAGATTTTATAGATTCGTTTAACATAAACATTTAAACATGGCTAAAAGAAGTTTTTATGTAAAAGACTCTGAACTTGATGATTACCAAGTAAAAGTCATAAATAAGAAGACGGACAATTCCTATATAGTGAAAGGCTGTGCAGGAAGTGGAAAATCTATACTTGCACTTTGGAAAGCGAAACAGATACAGGACGAACATAAAGGGACTTTTCTGTATGTTGTTTATACAAAGTCATTGAGACAATACATGAACGATGGCATCATGCAAGTAGGGCTTCCAGCAAGAAATGTCGTTAATTATGATGCTTGCTTTAGTTGGGGAAGAGACCAATTTGGCTCATTTGTTCGTGGCGGTTGGAAAATGGGAAACTATGATTACATAATATTAGATGAAGCTCAAGATTTTTCTCGTGAGGATATTGATATTCTAAAATCTAAAGTAAACAAAGCTTTCCTTATTTATGGTGATACCGCTCAACAGCTTTATAAATTTCTTAAAGGGAAGGTGACTGTTTCAATGGAAGACATTCAGTACTTCACCAAATATCCAATAGAACAATTGGTATTTAATCATCGTCTTCCAAAGAAGATAGCACGTCTTGCCCAATATCTCAATTCTGAGAATGACGAACTTGAAGAGCGTTGTACGGAAGAAGGTACGGAAAAGCCTAAAATTCTTCAATATCAAACAATAGAAGCACAATATGATGCTATCATATCTTTGATACAGAACAGAAACATGGAAGATGTAGGTATATTATTCCGCCACAACGAAGAAGTTGAAAGAGCATATAATTATTTTAAGAATCACGGCATGAATGTTGAAGCCAAATATGGTAAATTCATGGACCTGGATTTCAATTCAGACAATCCGAAATTAATGACTTATCATAGTTCTAAAGGATTACAGTTTGAACATGTGTTCTTACCAGAGTGTACTGTGGAAGGAGAAGAAGATAGGAATCCTCTATATGTAGCAATCACACGTTCATATAGAGCTTTGTATATCATGCATTCTGGCAACTTGTCGAGTTTGTTTGATGCTGTGCCAAAAGATGTGTATGACACAACACTGTCAAGTGGTACAAAATTGCAACTTTAAAAGAAACATTTATGAAACTTTTCATCCCAACATGTACGTTGAATTTCAATAATATCTTCAGCACAGAATCCATATCTCCTAAAGCACACTATGCAACCAGAGGCTTTGGAAATAGAAGATATTATTCTGTTGAGGCAAATAGCCTTGATCTGGCTGTTACTTTGTACTCAAAATACCCAGTATTTCAAGTTGACGATGCCGACTTGGAAAACTATCCTATGGTTATAGAAATAGATACCGATGATTATGAGCCGAATAATTTTAACCTTTCTGGCTCTAATAATGGAATCGAAACTTATACTTGCGCAAGCACGATTTATCTAAATCCATTCCATTGCTTCATCTATTTCGATAGTTATGAGGCACGACAAGGAGTTTTGACAAAAGCAGAGCAAAGCCTTGAGAACAAGTTTTCCAAACTTTATTCTCCTAATCTCAAAATATGGAGACATGAAGTGAAAGGAACTTGGAGTAAGGTTCGGGATTTGTTCGCGAAAACAGAGCAAACAGAGTTTTTGTGGAATGCTACTTATGCACCAACTAAAGCAATTACTTGTTCTGACAAGAGAGACGATGCATACATTGATCGACTTAAGGGATTTTTGTATTGTTATTTGATTGGTGCTAATTTATCAGTTAGCAAAGAAATTGGTGAACTTAAAGCTATTGCAAAAGTTTTAAGAAACACTTTGTCTGCCGTTATCAATTCTCCAGAGCATCGTCCTACAGAGAAACAAGATGACATTTTGGTAGAAAACATCAAGCGTTTTAATGCTATTTTTAAAGAGAAAGATGAAACGGCAAAACAGAATAAAGAGAAAATCGTATATTTTTTGAAGCAGAACCCTTTGGGTATTAGTATTGAAGAATCAGTACGCTTTTTGGAGTATTGCAACGTCTATAATGATTTTTGTAATAAGTTACATCTGTCTCCAATCTATGATGCAAATGATTTATGGACAAGTGTAGAACATGTAACGCAAGATGCTTATACAATGGCTCTCGACAAACTTAACAGAGCAGTTTTGCAAGTAGAGGCAAGCGAACTTTCTAAGAAAGAAAAGAAGCATTTGGCAAACTTGATTCAAGTTGACGCAAACAAGCACATTCATATAGTTGACCCTTCTTTTACGCACGAGTTTTACGAAAAACTTGTGCAGTCTTTATTATACTTGGAATACAAGAAAATTATGAAAGAAAATGGCGTGGAAGAACCACTTGCCATTGCATTTAATGGTGGAAACATCTTACAGCAAATCATGGGTGAGAACTGGAAAAACTCTCCTATCCGTGTTTATGTCAATTCTTTATTGAGTCATTTCCAAGACAACACAGGTTTTGATTTGTTTTCTATAGAAAATGATGTTCCGATTTCCTTTGCTGCATTTTGCCAAAAAGGTGATAATATAGACCGACTAAAAGATTATTTGGTTCAGAATGGTATTGGCAACTATAAGCTTGCCTTTGGACTATATGGAGCAACACGAGGTTTTGCCTCTTTGCCCAAGACATTTACCTCTGCACTAATAAATGGTGTAAAAGACTATTATAAAGAAGTTTGGCTCACTATATATGAGTACCTGTTTGACATTAAAATAAACAATGCGATTTTCCAAGAATCGTCAACAACTTTGCGTCAAAGTTCTATTGGTTCTAAGGTTATTCAGAATATCGTAGAAGTAGAGACTGCAACATCTAAACAAGCAAAGATTATAAGTGCTGTGGAAGAAACAGCACGATTGGAGGATGCTGTTCAAAGTCCAAGGGCGTTTATGTTCATTGCTGATGATATTCTCGGAAAGCGAAGCAATGCTTATAAAGCATTGAAAGAAGCAAACTTTGAGAATGATTCAAACCTTTATCATCCTACAGAGTTTAGAAGTAAGATAATGGCTATAGTTGGACCTAAACTCCCGAAAGGAAAAGGTGGTCAAGAAACTATTGCAAAAATAGACAGAATCATCGAGTTGGAAGCAAAGAGACAAGATCCTAAAGCGTTTCTCTATATACTAAATAACTTTTTGAAGCCAAGTGATGCTGCTTACAAGAAAATAGAGAAGCTCTTAAGTATAGGTTCTCATCAAGAAAAAATCGACAAAGTTGTCAAAATGACATCTGAGGAAAAAGGATATGGTCTCCCTAATCTGAAATCTTTTGAAAGGCTTCATGCTAATGTGGTAAGACGATTAGGACAAAATTGGGAATATACAGGAAAAATTTATCCGAATGACATAAAAGAGCACATCCGTTACTTCATCAATTTATGCAATAAAGAGGGACGTGGTGAATCAGCAAAACCAACATCTTTAAAAGACGTGTTTGTAGGTAGTCTTAGCAAAGATGTAGAAATGGAACTCAAAGAATACTATAATGCTCGATAAAATAAATATCATTACAGATATAGGAGACAACGTTGAAGCAACTGCTCCTATAATAATTTCGGCAAGTCGCTCTACTGATATACCTGCCTTTTATGCCAAGTGGTTTTTCAACCGCTTGGCAAAAGGGTATTGTGTTTGGTACAACCCTTTCAACAAGAAGCCTATGTATATTTCTTTCAAAAATGTAAAGGCCATTGTTTTTTGGACGAAAAATCCCAAGCCAATCCTACCATATCTGAAAGAGTTGGATGAGCGTGGCATTCATTATTACTTCCAAGTAACATTAAATGATTATGTGAAAGAAGGATTCGAACCTAATGTTCCATCTGTAGAACAACGAGTCGAAACGTTCAAACAGCTATCCGAGATGATAGGAAAAGAAAAGGTCATTTGGCGTTTTGACCCTCTCATCCTAACTCCAGAAATAACTCCAAGAGTCCTCTTGTCTAGAATATGGAAGGTTGGCAATATGCTAAATGGATATACCGACAAACTTGTTTTTAGCTTCGTCGATGTGTTGGCATATCGTAAAGTGCAAAATAATCTGATAAAGGAAACCAAATGCTTTACAAAAGAGAATGTTGGCTTATCAGAAATGAGTCAACAACAACGAACGGAAATAGTTGAGGGATTGGTTAAACTGCGTGACATTTGGAAAGAACAAGGGTGGAATCTTTCTCTTGCAACTTGTGCCGAAAACATAGATTTGGATCAATATGGCATAGAGCATAATCGTTGCATTGACGGTGAGTTAATGAAGGAGCTATTTGCAGATGATGAAGACTTTGTCTACTATCTAAATACTGGTTATCTGCCAGAAAGAGATATGTTTGGACAATTATCTAAGCCACACAAAATCAAAGATGCCAAAGGTATGAAAGACAAAGGGCAAAGAAAGGTATGTGGCTGCATGATTAGCAAAGATATCGGTATGTATAATACTTGCAAGCATTTTTGTGTGTATTGTTATGCCAATACAAGCAAAAAATATGTATTAGAAAACAGCAAATTGCATTCTGATAAAAGTGAAAGTCTATTATAACTATCGTTATGAAAGTATGAAGATTTGAAACCAATGGAAATAGATACATCTACATTTAATTGATTAAAGAGCACAAGAACTTGCTTTGTCTAATTTTAAAGGCAGTATCCATAATTTTGTGTAAATAGAAACGGGATTCAGTTATAAGTTCTCT
>ERZ857775.3842-NODE-3842-length-11617-cov-10.319408_pt1 | contig 11617 bp, 9 predicted proteins | sample MGYA00519698_ERZ857775 | MGnify/ENA primary metagenome ERZ857775 (study PRJEB31778, sample SAMEA3449363) | human gut metagenome | biome: human gut; feature: human-associated habitat; material: faeces | place: United Kingdom | collected 2010/2012 ...
GCTGCAAAGGTAAGGGCTTTTTTATTATATCCAAACAAATCGAAGAAAAAAATCATATAAAAACGAATAATTGTAAGAAAAGAGAGGTATTATCTCTCTATTTTATCACTTAAAGGTTAAATTCACAACTATTATATAAGTGGAATCCTATTGTCCCTTTCTAACAAAAGCATTTAATATTTTGAAATATACCTTCCCTATATCACGGCAGAAATAAATAATTCGTATCTTTGTCAGCCCGCATTTGCGGGATTTATTAATTTAGAAATAAAAAGAATCAGATGGAAACAGTAGAAAACAAGTACATTACCGTTGCATACAAATTATATACAATGGAAGATGGTGAAAAGGAATTGTTCGAAGAAGCAAAAGCAGAACATCCCTTTCAGTTCATTTCAGGATTAGGAACAACACTCGAGGACTTCGAGAACCAGATAACCTCTCTTTCTAAAGGTGACAAATTTGACTTCACCATTCCGGCAGACAAAGCATACGGTCAATATGACGAGCAACACGTGATTGATCTCCCGAAAAATATCTTTGAGGTTGACGGCAAGTTCGACAGCGACCATATCAAAGAGGGTAATATCGTACCTTTGATGACCGGTGACGGTCAACGCGTAAATGCCAGCGTAGTAGAAATCAAACCGGATGTAGTAGTCGTTGACCTCAACCATCCGTTGGCAGGCGCCGATCTCATCTTTGAAGGCGAAGTGATTGAAAGCCGTCCTGCTACTAACGAAGAAATTCAGGAACTGGTGAAAATGATGAGTGGTGAAGGCTGCGGTTGCGGATGCGACAGTTGCGGTGATGGTGGCTGCAATGGTGGCTGCGATGACCACGAATGCGGTGGCGGCTGTTGCCACTAAGTTAATGAAGAGTTAAAAATGAGGAATGAAGAATTGCTATACAACTATTGCGCAGCTAATTCTTCATTCCTCATTTTTCATTTTCTAACTCCTCATTTTCTAGCATCCTTTGTGTGTCATGATATCGAGTACCATTTTATCCGTTTCGTTCATAGCTTGTGAGCCGATTCTTGTCAGATTACGGATACTTTGATCTACATCTTCATCAATAATACCTTCCACAGAAGTTACACAACGGTCTTCCATTGCCATCATAGCAGACAGTACAGCTGTTGAGACTCCGGTAGTCACTTTTAGGGCGCAACTCGGTTTTGCACCGTCACAAATCATGCCCGTCAGGTTGGCAATCATGTTTTGAACGGCAAAGGCAACCTGGTCATAGTTTCCTCCCATCAGCCAAGTGATTCCGCAACTAGAACCTGTGGCAGCTACCACACAACCGCAGAGAGCGGAAAGACGTCCCAAACTTTGTTTGATATAAATAACCGTAAGATGACTCAACATCAAGGCACGGATCAGTTCTTCTTCATTCTTATTATTCTCTTCGGCAAAGACCACCACAGGAAGCGTGGCCGATATACCTTGATTACCACTGCCGGAATTACTCATGACCGGAATCATAGCTCCTGCCATTCGAGCGTCACAAGCGGCAGAAGTATAAGAGAGGATGTGAGAGAATACGCTGTCACCCATCACTTTGTGTTCATAACTTCCCCGAAGCATTCTTCCCAAAGAGTGTCCGTAATCGCCTTTAAAGGCTTGTTCGGCAGCTGCCTTGTTCAAACGTGCCGTATCAAGAATAAAACGAATTTCATCCAAAGGAGCTGTCAAGGCAAAATCATAAACTTTGCGCAGATTCAGTTCGGGAGCGGTCGCTTCCTCTTCTTCATCGGTTGTATGCTGCTTGTCTAGTAATACGTTGCCTCCATCGGCTATATATATAAAGGTGGTATGACCACCGGCAATCACAGCTTTCGCCGTTCTATCTCCGGACCTGCAAATCACTTCGATATAGAGCTTTTCCGGGATATTATCTTTCAAGGAAATACAAATCCGTTTTTCCGCAATAAACTGCTTTCCGCACTCTACAGCTTCCGGTGTACAGTCTTTCAATACTTCCAACTGGTACTCTGATTTGCCTATCAATGCTCCTAAAGCAACGGCAATGGGAAGTCCTACCATTCCTGTACCCGGTATTCCTACCCCCATCGCATTTTTTAAAATGTTGGCACTGAGCAGTACTTCTATCTTCTCCGGACGCATCCCCAACGTTTCGGCGGCTTTCGCTACACAAAGCGCCACAGCAATAGGTTCTGTACATCCGATAGCCGGAATTACCTCTCTCTTAATCAGTTCTATAATTTGCCTTCTTTCTGACTCAGTCATAAACTCATAAGTTTTAAGTACACACAAAAGTAAGAAAATCTTTTTTATCATACATCTCTTACTGAACAAATAAAATTTCATTTTGTTATAAACGCTTCTGAGAACTAAACTTTAACAGTAAGAAAAAAGAGAAAAATGAAAGCAAAACACGTGATTTTATATTTCCTGGTAAGTATTATCATCTCTTCTTGCATCCGTGACGAAGCTCTTAACGCAGAAGCAGATATACTTAGTTGCACACTGCCGAAAGCAGTAATGACTACAAGTCCTATCATTAATAATAATTCGGTAACTCTTTTTGTGGGACCGGGAACAGACGTTTCGACCCTTGCACCGGAATTCACCCTGACTCCGGGAGCTACCATCAGCCCTTTGAGCGGAACGGTACACGATTTTAATCTACCGCAAAAATACACTGTCACAGCAGCCGACGGAGTCTGGAGAAAAACATATACAGTTTCGGTTATTGATACGGAACTTGCAACTAACTACAATTTCGAGGACACTCTCGGTGGGAAAAAATACTATATATTCGTAGAACGGCAAGGAGACAAAGTGATTATGGAATGGGCCAGCGGAAATGCGGGTTATGCCATGACCGGCGTTCCTAAAACAGCCGACGACTACCCCACTTTCCAAATAGCGGATGGTAAAGAGGGAAAATGTCTTTCATTAGTAACGCGCAGTACCGGTTTCTTCGGGCAGTTAATGGGTATGCCTATTGCCGCAGGAAACTTATTTATCGGCTCTTTTGATGTGAACAATGCCATGAGCTATCCGCTGCAAGCTACCAAATTCGGTCTGCCTTTCCGTTATGTGCCGACCTATCTGGCCGGTTATTATAAATACAAGACGGGAGACAAGTTCACCGAAGAAGGAAAACCCATTGACGGGAAACATGACATCTGCGATATATACGCCATTATGTACGAAACGAGCGAGTCTGTTCCTACTCTTGACGGAAGTAATGCGTTCACCAGTCCGAATCTGGTTTCAATAGCACGCATCGAAAACGCCAAAGAAACAGATGAATGGACTTACTTCAAACTTCCGTTTATTACCCGCCCCGGCAAGTTCATCGACAAAGAAAAGCTAAGGGATGGAAAATACAACGTAGCAATCGTCTTTACCTCCAGTTTGGAAGGCGCTTATTTCAATGGAGCCATCGGAAGTACCTTGCTGATTGATGAAGTCGAACTGGTCTATCATACAGAAAACTAAAACCTAAATGATTTTATAATAATTACAGCGATGAAAAAATACCTTTATACATTCGGTCTGCTTATTTGTTTAAGTGTTGCCCTGCCCGGTTATGCACAAGTGGATAGAAATGAAACGCTTATCCGTTCCGCCCTTCGCGGATTGGAATACGAAGTGAAAGCAGGAATCAGTATCGGTGGCACAGCTCCGCTTCCCTTACCGGCGGAAATCCGGTCTATCGACGGTTACAATCCGACTCTCGCCATTACAATCGGGGGTGAAGTGACCAAATGGGTAGCAGTTCAGAACAAACTGGGTATCATCGTAGGGCTACGGCTTGAAAACAAGGCTATGACCACCGAAGCTACCGTAAAGAATTACAGTATGGAAATCCTGGGACAAGGAGGTGAAAGGATCAGCGGAGTATGGACAGGAGGGGTAAAGACCAAAGTACATACCGCCGGATTAACCATCCCATTGATGGCTACTTATAAGTTGAGTAGCCGTTGGAATGTGAAAGCAGGCCCTTATTTTTCTTATATACTTTCAAGGGAATTTTCAGGACACGTATACGAAGGATATCTGCGTGAAGACGATCCAACAGGACCTAAAGTAGAATTTACCGATGATAAAATTGCAACTTATGACTTCTCCGACGATCTGAGACGTTTTCAGTGGGGACTTCAGGCAGGAGCCGGATGGAGAGCGTTCAAACATCTCAACATATACGCCGACCTTACTTGGGGACTCAACAATATCTTCAAGAATGACTTCCATACGATCACTTTCTCGATGTACCCTATATATCTGAATATCGGCTTCGGGTATGCATTCTAAAATATAACTCACCACAGATTACACGGATTAACACAGATAATAGAAATTAATTATCAATTTATTAAAATCAATCTGTGTTAATCCGTGTAATCTGTGGTGAATATTAAAGTTATTCTTTATCAGGATTCTCAACCTGTTTTACTCCTGAATAAGTAACCTTGACTGTCTGTTGCAAAGCCGGCACTTTTACGTTGATGATCATATTGGCATCTGCACCTTCCACCGTCCCCGCCACAGTTACATCACAAGCTCCCAAGGCAGCCGCCTCTCCAGCAAATGTAAGTTGCTGTTGTCCTGTAAAGGTCGAAATCCCCTCTCCCTTCTTTACGGTGCACTTGTCTATTACAATATCTCCGAACTTCATTATCTTCCCGTTCATGAACAACTCAAAATCTTTCAGTTCTATTTTTATTTCCGTATCACTGACTTGGGAAAAGGTTATAAATTTAGGCACTCCGTCCGCTATAACATTTTCCTGGTCGGAGCCATCCGCTATCATAGATATATTCAAGTTGCCCCAATAAGTGCCAACCACATCCGGAGCTGTCACCACCGCCTCTTCTTCGGGTTCGTTACCCTCATTTTTCTTGCTATCGTCATCGTCACTGCTACAAGCGGCGAAGAAAGTGATAGAACACACTAATGCTAGTAAATACAATAGATTCTTTTTCATACAGTCATTGGTTTAGTTATTATTAATCATCATTTATAAACTGAAAAGAAGAAAAAAGGTTCAATATGCCACCTTTTCTGAAGATATTTTGAGTTCACAACAATCTTATCGAAAACTTTGTTATATTTGCATACAGTAATTTTAAAAAGCCACGACTATGTTTAATTCATTTGGCAACATCTTTCGGCTCACAAGTTTTGGTGAGTCTCATGGAAAAGGAATTGGAGGAGTAATTGACGGATTTCCCGCCGGAATCACTATCGACGAAGAGTTCGTACAACAGGAACTGAACCGGCGCCGTCCGGGACAATCCATCCTTACCACCGCACGCAAAGAAGCGGATAAAGTAGAGTTTCTTTCCGGTATTTTTGAGGGTAAGTCAACCGGTTGCCCCATCGGTTTTATCGTTTGGAACGAAAACCAACATTCTAATGACTACAACAATCTGAAAAATGTATATCGCCCTTCACACGCCGACTATACTTACACAGTGAAGTATGGCATCCGCGATCATCGTGGCGGCGGACGTTCGTCTGCACGCGAAACGGTATCACGCGTCGTAGCCGGTGCTTTGGCCAAGTTGGCACTCCGCCAGTTAGGTATCAGTATCACTGCTTACACTTCACAGGTAGGAGCTATCAAACTGGAAGGCACTTACTCGGATTATGATCTCGACTTGATCGAGACAAATGATGTACGCTGCCCGGACCCGGAAAAGGCAAAAGAAATGGCAGACCTTATATATAAGGTAAAAGGAGAAGGCGATACTATCGGTGGTACGCTGACTTGTGTCATCAAAGGCTGTCCCATCGGTTTGGGACAACCCGTTTTCGGTAAGCTCCATGCGGCTTTGGGAAATGCGATGTTAAGTATCAACGCCGCCAAAGCATTTGAGTACGGTGAAGGATTCAAGGGACTGAAGATGAAGGGGTCGGAACAGAATGACGTTTTCTATAACAACAACGGACGGATTGAAACGCATACCAACCATTCAGGAGGTATTCAGGGAGGATTGAGTAACGGACAGGACATTTATTTCCGTGTGGTATTCAAACCGATCGCTACGCTGTTGATGGAGCAGGAGACTGTTAATATCGACGGAGTGGACACCACGCTGAAAGCTCGCGGCCGTCATGACGCCTGTGTACTGCCACGCGCCGTTCCCATTGTAGAGGCAATGGCTGCGATGACTATACTTGACTATTACCTGCTGGATAAAACCACGCAGCTTTAATGTTTAATTCAATTTATGAACGAAATTCAGAAATATATAGCAGAGAACGAGTCCCGAATGATGGAGGATTTGTTCAGCCTCATCCGTATTCCAAGTATCAGTGCACTGCCCGAACACCATGATGATATGCTGGCGTGCGCCGAACGCTGGGCACAGCTATTATTGGAAGCCGGAGCGGACGAAGCATTGGTAATGCCCTCCAAAGGCAATCCGATTGTCTTTGCCCAGAAAATTGTGGACCCTGATGCGAAGACCGTTTTAGTCTACGCTCATTATGACGTGATGCCTGCCGAGCCGTTGGAGCTTTGGAAAAGCCAACCGTTCGAGCCGGAAATACGTGACGGTCACATTTGGGCACGTGGTGCGGATGATGACAAAGGACAATCATTTATTCAGGTGAAAGCCTTCCAATATCTCCTCAAGAACGGACTGCTAAAAAATAACGTGAAGTTTATCTTTGAAGGAGAAGAGGAAATCGGCTCTCCTAGTTTGGAGGCTTTTTGCGAAGAGCACAAAGAGTTGTTGAAGTCCGATGTGATTCTTGTTTCGGACACTAGCATGCTAGGAGCGGAACTCCCTTCGTTAACCACAGGTCTGCGTGGCCTGGCTTATTGGGAAATAGAAGTTACGGGACCAAACCGTGATTTACATTCCGGACATTTCGGAGGTGCGGTAGCCAATCCGATTAATGTGTTATGTCAGATTATCAGTAAAATAACCGATGCGGATGGCAGAATCACCGTTCCCGGATTCTATGACGACGTAGAAGAAGTTCCACAAGCCGAACGGGAGATGATTGCCCGTATTCCTTTTGATGAAAAGAAATACAAAGAAGCGATCGGTGTGAAGGAAGTATTCGGAGAAAAAGGATACAGTACATTGGAACGTAACAGTTGCCGGCCGTCTTTTGACGTATGCGGTATATGGGGCGGGTATACAGGAGAAGGTTCCAAAACCGTGCTTCCCTCAAAAGCTTATGCCAAAGTGTCTTGCCGGTTGGTTCCACATCAGGACCACCATAAGATTTCTCAAATGTTTGCGGATTATATTCTTAGTATTGCTCCTGACACGGTACAAGTGAAAGTTACTCCTATGCATGGAGGACAGGGTTATGTCTGCCCCATCTCCCTTCCCGCCTATCAAGCGGCGGAGAAAGGCTTTGAGATAGCTTTCGGGAAAAAGCCGTTGGCTGTACGTCGTGGCGGCAGTATTCCCATTATCTCCACTTTCGAACAAGTATTGGGAGTTAAGACCGTATTGATGGGATTCGGACTCGAATCGGACGCCATCCATTCACCGAATGAAAATTTCTCATTGGACATTTTCCGTAAGGGAATAGAGGCGGTGATTGAGTTTCATAATGCTTTCCGGTAAGTACATCCGTTTTTCCACTCCGAACATCCGTAGGCTGTCTTGCCTTTTATGATCGTCCCTTTGCCGCAAAGCGGACAAGGTTGTCCGACAAGGGAATCAGCATTAGCAGTTGTCAAAGAAGTAGCCGCAGGCGTAGCCTTCGGCTTCTTTTCTTTCGGCACACTAGGTTTCCGTTCACGCTTCTTCGGTTCTTTCTTCGCTTTTTCTTCGGCTTGGGCGGCTACCGCATCCTGAATGGTAATACGACGGTTGGTATTATCTGACAACACACTCATTACGATTTCTGAAACCATTTGCTTCAGTTCTTCCAAAAACTGGCGGGCATCGTACGTTTTCCTCTCTATTTCGCGGAGTTTCTTTTCCCAAATACCCGTCAATTCAGCAGACTTCAGAAGTTCCTCATGGATAAGTTGCACCAGTTCCACTCCTGTCGGGGTAGCAATCAGGTTCTTCCTTTCCTTACGGATATAATTCCGTTTGAACAACGTTTCTATGATAGCGGCACGGGTAGACGGACGGCCGATACCGTTTTCTTTTAATGCGTCACGGAGCTCGTCGTTATCAACCAACTTTCCGGCAGTTTCCATTGCACGAAGCAAGGTTGCCTCCGTGTAAGGTCTGGGCGGCTGCGTCCATTTTTCATTTAAATCGGGAACATGAGGACCGCTTTCCCCTTTCACAAAAGCTGGAAGTACATTTTCGTCTTCTTCCTCTTTTTCTTCGGTCGTTTCTTTTACATCTTTTGCAAAGACAACACGCCATCCGGGTTCGAGAATCTGTTTCCCGCTTACTTTGAATTCTATTTTATCCACCTCTCCCATCACGGTAGTGGTAGAGATCTTACAATCCGGATAGAACACGGCAATAAAACGACGGGCAATCAGATCGTAGACACGACGCTCCATATCCGTCAGGTTTTGAGCGTACACTCCGGTAGGGATAATGGCATGGTGATCCGTTACCTTTGAATTATCAAATACTTTCTTCGATTTCGGCAATGTGGAACCGTTCAACGAAGCTGTCAGTACTTCATAATCACGAAGTCCTTTCAAAATGCCGGGGCACTTCGGATAAATATCGTCACTCAAGAAAGTTGTATCGACACGCGGATAGGTGGCTACTTTCTTCTCGTAAAGAGATTGGATAAGTTTTAATGTCTCATCAGCAGAATAAGCGAATTTCTTGTTACATTCCACTTGAAGCGAAGTCAGGTCAAACAGACGCGGGGCAAACTCCCGTCCGTCTTTCTTACTAACACTGGTGACTACGAACGGAAGGTCTTTGATACGTTCTACCAACGCCTCGCCCTCTTCCCTGTTAGCGATAGGATCAATGCCGGGATTCTCTATTATTTTCTTTTTCCCACCGTTTTTCTCTTCTTCCGCAGCGATTTCTTCATCACTTTTGCGAATTAAAGCCGAAAAGGTTGTATCCCGATAGTTCGTTTTCAATTCCCAATATTGCTTAGGCTCGAAGTTGGCTATCTCCAACTGTCGGTTAACAATCAACGCTAAGGTAGGTGTTTGTACCCGACCAATAGAAAGTACCTGTTTATTCTGACCGTATTTAATTGTATAAAGACGAGTGGCATTCATACCAAGCAACCAGTCTCCGATAGCCCGCGAAAGTCCCGCTTCATACAGTGACTGAAAATCTGCCTGATCCTTTAGCTTTGCAAATCCGTCACGAATAGCTTCTTCCGTCAAAGACGAAATCCACAAACGCTTCACCGGACAACGGGCGCCTGCTTTCTGCATCACCCAACGCTGAATCAATTCTCCTTCCTGTCCGGCATCACCGCAGTTGATAATCTCATCTGCATTTTGCATCAATTGCTCTATGATATGAAATTGTTTCTCAATGCCCGGATCATGCCCAATCAGTTTGATACCGAAACGCGGAGGGATCATCGGTAAGCTACCTAAGCTCCATGACTTCCAATTAGGAGTATATTCATGCGGCTCCTTCAGGGTGCAAAGATGTCCGAACGTCCAGGTCACCTGGTATCCGTTTCCTTCTATATATCCTTCTTTTCTGGTATGAGCACCGAGTACTTCGGCTATATCACGTGCAACAGATGGCTTTTCAGCTATGCAAACTATCATTCTTTTCCTTCTTGTTTTTATACTATCAGCCTACAAAGTTACACGAATATTTCTCACAGACGGCATGAAGCCAGGAAAAAGTGATTATACCTCCCAACACTTCCATCCTTTATTGGCACAGATATATACCACATACGAACGGACATTGTAATTGGGAAACTTCTTTTTCGTATCTTCGGCATAGCCTTTCACCTGTTGCACGTGTTCAGTCAATGGTTCGGTCAATGAGAGGATGCGATCAGCCTCTTTGGCATGATAGTATTTGAACTCCACAACACGGTCATCCGTATAATAATCCGTACCAGGAATACCTGTCATCTCAAAGTCAGAACGACCTACGGAGTTATTCTGTTCGATGGCAAAAGTGTAGCAACTGCTTAAATAACGGGAAACAAGTTCATAGAAAGAGCAACGGATGAAGTTCTCATTGATCTTATCAAAAACTTGCGCAGGAAATTGTCCTAAGTATTGTTCAAAGTAATTCTGAACAAGAGGTTCAAGACTCCGGTTGGAATCATAAAGTTCATAAACGGGAACATAACGGCTGGCATTTCCTTCAATCTTATTCAACTGGTTATAATAATCCATATAAATGCTACGCATGGTCATATTAGGAAGTACCATTCGATAAGTACTTTTCAGAGTGGTCATACCCAAATAGAACAGACTGACCGGATAGAATTCTTTCTCAAAGAATTTCTTCTTGTTGAATTTGCTGGACAAATCTGTAATATTATACGGCAACCCGTCGTCTATGACCAATGCATCCAACATTTCCTTTGCATTACTCTGTGAAAGGGTCAGTCGGCGAATCCAATTAATATCCGTCCGCAGATTCTCGTCAATCAGCTCAGGAGGAATACTTCCACCGTTGACTGCAAATTTCTTAAGAAAATAAGTAAGGATAGTAGAGTTAAAAAGAGACTTGCCCGTAGGACTGAAACGGTAGCCGTCATAGTTGCTCACTATAAGCTGCCAGATCTCCTCGAAACGTTCCTCACTTGCGTCGGAATCATATTTGTCCAGCACATAACGCAAATATGTTTTCGTTTCCTCGTAAGTAAAGCCGAGCATATGCAAGAAGTTCGGTTCAAACGTCAGAATTTCAGCAATATTGTATCCACTAGTCAGATCATCCATTGTGACAGGTAATACGCCTGTACAGAAACAGGTACGGATACTGCCCTCTCCTATACCTTTCTTTATCACCTTGAAAAAGGTACGAAGGAAACTATCACTGGTGGTGACTTCTTCATAAAGCGGATCATTATAAGAAGTCAACAACTGATTGGTGAAGTTATCGTATTCATCAATTAGAATATAAGCCTTAGGAAATCCGTGAGAACGTGCATAGCCCAAAAGTTCCTCCAGCATTTGTGCCGCATTCCCCCGAGTTGTAAACTGAAAGTCACCAAACAAATCACGATTATGTTCTAGCGTTATTTCCACCGGTATGCAGTTAAGTTTATCGAAGTTTTGTGCCAGCCCTTGCATATCATCTGCCATCACCATTGCCGAAAAGTCATAGCGAATAACCAGATACTGATTATGTTCTTTGGTAGGATGTTCTCCAATCCATGTACCACCGAAAAGTTCTTCAAAACGATTCACCTTCGTACGGTCATAATAAGAAGCCAGCATAGATATCAGCAAGCTCTTTCCAAAACGGCGGGGGCGTAGAAATACAGGAGCATTGTAATCTTCTAAACCCGGAATATAATCCGTCTTATCCACATAATAAAAGCCACGTTCGCGAAGATCCTCGAAATCCGCCACTGCATAAGGAACTGTTATTCTTGCCATAATCTCTGCTTTTTATTTCGGTAAAGGCACGATGTGTATTTCACTTTATAGAATTTCTATGTCTTTTTCTGATAATCCGGAACTTTGTATGATAACCTCCATAGGAACTCCCAGTTTTTTCATGTTACGGGCAACT
>ERZ857775.3855-NODE-3855-length-11589-cov-6.867956_pt1 | contig 11589 bp, 10 predicted proteins | sample MGYA00519698_ERZ857775 | MGnify/ENA primary metagenome ERZ857775 (study PRJEB31778, sample SAMEA3449363) | human gut metagenome | biome: human gut; feature: human-associated habitat; material: faeces | place: United Kingdom | collected 2010/2012 ...
TATTTTCTCGCTCTACGCAAGTTCAATCCGAAGGAGCGTTTGGCTATTATAGACGATGCCATCAGTCAGATTGAAGGGCTTGGCTTTGTCGTGATTGACGGAATCCGTGATTTGGTTTATGACATCAATTCACCAAGTGAAGCCACATGTGTAATATCCAAACTTATGCAGTGGACTGACGAATACCAGATTCATCTTCACACCATCCTTCACCAGAACAAAAGTGATGAAAATGCCCGTGGGCATATTGGCACGGAAATTAACAACAAAGCGGAAACGGTCATCCAAATCGAGAAAGACAAGGACGACAGCAACATCAGCAAAGTGGAAAGTGTGCATACCCGCTCAAAGGACTTCCTGCCATTCGCTTTCTACATCAATGACCAATCGCTTCCCGAACTTCTGCCGGACTATGTGCCGACCAAGAAAAGTGCTGGTCGTCCCAAACAAGAACCATTCTCCCCTTGTAAAGACATCCACGAATCCACCCATCGCAAAGTTCTCGAACTAGCTTTTGAGGGAAAAGAGACTATTTCGGGATATAAGGCTTTGGAAGAAGAACTGACCACCGCCTACGAACTGGCAGGAACAAAATTGAATCACAACAAAATTGTGGAAACAATTAAGTTTCTCACGAATAAACGGATGGTAGTTCAGGAAAGCCGTGGCATTTATCGCTTCATGCCGGATTACCACTATTGACTCTCCACTTGACTTTATTCTCAAAGCGTATATTCTTGTATAAGCCAAAGTTTAGTGCAACGGCTGGTTTCATGATAATTCTCGAAACCGGTCGTTGCCGTCTTATCTCCCAAACCTATCTTTTTAAGCCAAGGGCTTGCCCGTTGTACAAACATTATCTTGTATGGGGAGCCTAATTTCCGATGTCTATAAACTATGAGAATTAAAGAGAAGATATTTTCACTTATTATCCTTATTTGCAGTTGTTTGCATTTTCTATCATGATTCTCTTCAATTCCGAAAAAATCTCATTTCAGATGGATTTTTGTTACCCGTTTTTGTTTCTTTTTCGACTAAAGAGACTATATTTGCAGTGTGATTTCAAGATGCGAACGCACTTATGACGGACAGGAGTAACAAAGATAGCAAAAAATCGCCAGTCAAGATAAGGTTCAAGGCGATGAAAGACGGCCGCAGATCCATTTATCTGGACTGCTACCGTAACGGCCATCGCAGCTATGAATACCTCAAACTGTATCTTGTGCCGGAGACCGACGACAAATCATTGCGCCGGAATGAAGCCACGATGCGGAAAGCCGAGACCGCCTGCAGGAAGAAATTGCGGGAATTGGAAAAGTTACCGACCGAGAACAGACGGCTTATGGAGACGCAAGGCTGTATCTCTAATAAGGACATATCCATACTGGAGTGGCTTTCCCGTTTTAAGGAGATACAGCGTAGCCGCGGTGTACATGATATCCATGCTATAGACCGGGTATGTGCCATTCTGTCCGAGATGAACTGCGGCGAGATAAAGGTCAGGGACATCGGCAAGGAGTTCTGCATTGCCTTTGTGAAATACCTGAAGACCGGATACAAGACAGCCAAAGGGGAAAACCTAAAGCCAAAGACTGCCTTCAACCACCAATGCACACTCGTGACCGCTCTCAATGTTGCCGTACGAGAAGGAATCATTCCCACCAATCCCATGAACCTACTCTCACATCACGAAAGGGCAAAAGCGAGCAAAGGGAAAAGAGACTATCTGACCATAGACGAAGTGAAGCGACTGATTGCGACACCTTGCAAAAACAATATGATTAAGAACGCATATCTCTTTGCCTGCAACTGTGGTTTGCGGCTCGGCGATGTCCGTAAATTGAAATGGGGTGACATAACGCAGGACAACGACAGATGGATACTTTCCGTCATCATGAACAAGAGCGAAAAGCCAATACATATACCGCTCGGCGTGCAGGCAAGAAGATGGATGCCCGGATGTGAAGACAGCGGGAAACACGATGCCGGCAGCCTTGTCTTCGAGCATCTGCCCGGAGACTCCCACATCAATGACATCCTGAAAATATGGGCTGCCGATGCTGGAATAACCAAATCGGTGACCTATCACACAAGCCGACACACCTTTGCCACAATGCTGCTCACGCTCGGCGCAGACCTTTATACCGTTTCCAAACTTTTGGGCCATTCCCAGATAAAGAACACGCAGATTTATGCTGAAATCATCAACCGAAGGAAAGACGAGGCAGTCAATCTCATAGACAAAGTGTTTGATTAAGAACAAATCTTTTATAAATGACACCACTATGGCAAAAGCAATAAAGACACCCAAACAGCCCAAGGAACCTGTCAGAGTCCGTTATAAGACACTCAGTGACGGGAGCCAGTCCGTCTATCTCGACATCTACCGTGACGGGAAAAGGCAGTATGAGTTCCTGAAACTGTATCTCATCCCGGAGACGAATGCGGCAGCCAAGGCGCAGAATAAGGCCACACTTGCTGCGGTTAACACCATAAAGTCGCAGCGCATCATCGAGCTGACCAATGGAGTAGCAGGGCTGAAGAACACCTCCCTGCGGTCGAAGATGCTGCTTCTCGACTGGATGCAGGCATACAAGGAGAGTCAGGAGAAAAAAGGAGTGCGAGGAAGTGGCAAACTGATATCCAACACGATGAATGTGCTGCGTGCCTTCAATGCAAAGGCGACCATGCGGGACATAAACCGCGACTTCTGCCTTGCCTTTATAAACTTCCTGCGTAACATCTATGTAAGCCCGAGTGGTAAGAAACTGTCGCAGTTCACCTGCGTTTCCTACTTCGGATGCTTCCGGGGAGCGTTAAATGCAGCAGTTAGAGAGGAAATCATTGCCGAAAATCCGGTAAACCGGCTTAATACGGACGAGAAAATCAAGATGCCGGAGAGCAAGCGGGAGTTCCTGACCATAGACGAGGTCAAGATTCTCATAGGCACTCCTTGCAGACGGGAGGATGTCAAAGGAGCGTTCCTGTTCTCCTGCTACTGCGGCTTGCGAATCAGCGATGTACTGGCCCTGAAATGGAAAAATGTGGATAGTTCCGCTGAACAGTGGCGCATCAATATCATCATGCAGAAAACCCGTCAGCCTCTTTATCTTCCCCTTTCCATGAATGCAAGGAAATGGATGCCGGAACGGAACGGAGCCGGAGATGAAGACCTTGTATTTCCCACATTGCCATGTGAGGACACTTGTAATATGCAGCTCAAACCGTGGGTCAAGGCTGCGGGCATAACCAAGCATGTAACCTATCATGTCAGCCGCCACACCTTTGCCACAATGTTGCTGACACTCGGTGCTGACCTTTATACCGTATGCAAGCTACTCGGCCATTCGGATGTGAAGACCACCCAGATATACACCAAAATCATCAACAAGAAAAAGGAAGATGCCATCAGCCTTATCGACATGGAGTTTGCCAATACCTGAACGGATATAATAATATAGAGTATGAGAAGATTGCCTGACGATTTCAATGTGAACATCCTGCTGCCGGGAGCAGTGTGGCTACTCATATCTGTCCTTGCCGGACGGGTAGCGGTCGCACGGCTTGAGACGGATGCTATTACCGTCGTCATGTTCGTGGTAATCTCGCTCGTTATCTTCATTGTTCCGATGGCTGTCTATATGGAGTATTGAAAGAAAATCGAGCAATTGTCGGAGCGCAAATCTAAAAAGGCTTCTTCACCGTCCGGTAGTGGTTCCTCTGGCAAGTCTCAATCGACCACAGAACCAGAGACAGCATGTAGGTTTTCCTTTCCACCGGATTTCCCGGATGCCTTGAAAGGAGACAGAACTATGATATTTATGGAAGCCTTGCGTCACGAAGGCTTTCTTGATGCAGAATACCGTCCGCATGATGGATGCAATGCCACACTGATGGCTTTCATCGCGGACAGCATAGCAGCAATCTGCAACATCAGCCGCCAGTGGAAAATTTTTGGCGACTATTGGCATTTGAACAATATGCGCCAGTTGTTGGATGTGAAGAACCGCAGGGGTTCCAAAGCCGACAAAGAGGATGTTATAATCTCCATTTTTAAGAAAGTGGCGGAAGCCGACGATAATATCCGCAACACCGATGCATATCGCAGTTGGGAGAGAAACATCAAAATTTAACTGCCTTATCGTTTCAGGGAACCCATCTCGCTTAACATCTGTTTTTTCTATACCCTGTTTTCGTCTGTTTGCTGTTGTTTTACAGCCGTGCTTTTAAAAGTTTTCTACTTGGCTTTCCCTTTGTTTTACAGCTGGTTGAAAGTCTTTTCTGAGTGATTTCCAATGACTTACTTTGCACCGTCTTCCTTGTCGGAATGACGGTTTTTACGACTTAAGAAATCACATTAAAAACAAAGGAAAATATGGAACAGACGAACCAACTGATCTCGACGGCCGAGGCCGCGAAATTTCTCGGAATCAAAGTGAGTTATCTTCACAAGCCGATGATGCGACGCGTCGCGTCATACCTTACTACAAACCCAACGGCAAATTGTGCTTCTTTGACAAAGCCGAACTGGAGGCATGGATGAAGAATGTACGCGTGGCATCGCAGGCGGAACTCGACCAACAGGCACAGAAGTACATCATCAACCGTTCGAAGCGGTAAGTCATGGCAGGCATATACGACTACATTAACCGGTTTTGGGCAGAAGCGGAGCGCAGCCCTTTCAATCCTACGGAGGTAGCACTTTATCATTACCTTCTGTATGAGGCAAACCGCCTACGCTGGAACATGCCGTTTGCCTGCCATACAGCCATCCTTTGCGTGCGGCTCTCGACCACCAAACAGAATATCAGCAAGGCACGGCAGCATCTCAAAGAGCGTGGGCTGATAGATTGTCAGGTTGGTACAGGAATCCACACCCCTGCGCTATATTCCTTGACCATACAGCCGTCCCGGCAGTTGCCGTATCAGGTTACCCGACAGTTGACCCATGAGTTGACCGTACAGTTGACCCATTCTAATATAAAAGATAAAGACGAAGATATTATCAACTCCAAACATGCGCGGGAAGACGGACATAAACCGCTGGATGAGCTTGAGTCACTCCTGCTTGCCGATACGGCTTGGCAGGACAAGATTATCGAAGTGCTGGCGAAAAGAGAAAACTGGACTATTGACAGAAGCAGGCTACACGGGCATATCCGTGACTTCTTCGACGAGCAAAGAATCGGCGGAAACGCGCAGCGGGACGAGAGCGATTGCCGAAGCCATTTTTACCATTGGATTATCAAACATCTGAATACAACCCGATATGGAACAAAACGGAAATCCCCAACTTATAGAGACTCTGATGTCACGGCTGTGTCAGCCGAGGACTACGAAGGAGCGTTTTAGACTGCCTTTCGATGAAGAGACGGCTGCGAAACTGCTTAAATGTGTCATCGCAGGCGAAGTGAGCCGTTTCGGAGGCACATTTCTTTATCCTGACGCGGTAGACTCACAAGTCAGGAACCTTGATGCGAGCCTTACCTCCGGCAGAAGGTACGGGGTGATGCTGTGCGGCTTGTGCGGCAACGGCAAGACCACCGTGATGAGGGCGTTCCAGAACCTGCTCAATGTAATCAGGATACCGGACAACTACCACAGGACTGTGTATGGTATGCCGATCGTGAATGCCGTTCATATTGCCCATCTGTGTCGGAACAGCTATACCGAGTTCCTGCGGCTGTGTGATATGGAGATGCTCGGCATCGATGACATGGGCATAGAGCCTGTGGAGGTGCAGGAGTTCGGCAACATGCACAGGCCGCTGGCTGACCTGCTTGCAAGAAGATACGAGAACCGTGGCTTCTCGTTCATAACCACCAACCTCATACCGCAGCAGATACGCAAGTTGTACGGCGACAGGATTGCTGACAGGCTGAACGAGATGGTGGACAAGATTGTATTCGACAACCCTTCATTCAGAAAATAGAGGGAAGAATAAAAGCTGACAGAAACAGGATGCAAAAAACATTTTCCTTTGTTCAATTATCCGGCACTCCACTGGCACCAGTCTGTTTTGGCTGTGGCAAGCGGACGGATGGATTGACATGGAGCGGTAGCGTTCAGTTGCGAGGTATGCCGAGGTATTACCGTCTTCGGACAGTAATACCCCGACGCCCTCGCAACAGTCCGGTAGACTGTTGTCCTTGCCGCTCGCAGGCTCGCATCATCCCTCTTTTAGAAACCGTTTCACGACTTTTCAAAGACATCTGTTATATATGGAATACGAAGATACCTCCAGTCAGGAGCATGAGCAAAAGAAGCTCGTTATAAGGCGCGACAAGGTGGTTGTCACCAAGGTCACGGAACAGGAGCTTTCGCAAATCAAAGAGACCGCTAGCCGGTGCGGCATGACACGCAGTGATTTCATCCGGGCAAGGGTACTCGGCTACAAGCCACTGCAAAGGCTTTCCGACAGGGAACTGGACGGTTTGCGTCAGCTTGCGGCCTGCCGCACGGACATGGTGAACTTCGCCAACGCCCTGCACGGACTGACCGACAACGAGAAGCTACACCTTTTCCGGCACGAAGAGACCATGCTTGAATGGTACGAGAAAGTGCCCATGTCACGAACCATGTCGCCGACTTCCTGCAGTCCACGCAGACGGCGAACAGCTATCCGGCAGGGACAACAAACCAAGAAGCTAAGGAGGACGGCGCATGATAGCCAACGCAAAGGCGGTAGCCCACGGCATAATGGCGATGCTCTATGTATCGGGCGAATCGAGGAACAAGAAACATCCCGAAAAGATAACGCGCATCTGCGACAACTTCATGCCGCAGGGCATGGACGCTACGGGAATATGGACGGAAATGAAGTTCGCTACCATGAACCACGCAAACATCAAGAACAATGTCATCCGCATGGAGATTAGCCCGGCGATGGAACATACCGAAGACTTCACCTTGGATGACTGGCGGCAACTGTGGTACGACTTCGCGGCGGCTTTCGACGAGCAGGAAATCCGGGACAAGGACGGCAATGTTGTTTCCCCACGCACCAACGTATCGGGCAGCAAGTCCAGCGTCTGGTTGCACGAGGAATCCAACAGCGGCATACCGCACCTCCATGCCATTGTCTGCCGGGTGGACGAGGACGGGAACATCAACAACGACCACGCCATCCACTTACGGGCACAACGGGCAGCTGAAAAGGTCGCACGGCAAAGGGGCTGGACTACCGCCATGCACATACACGAGGCGAACATTCCACAAGTCAGTGCCGACTGCATGGAAGCCTTGCGTAAGCTTGACGAATGGTCATGGGACGGTTACAAGGAACTGCTTGCCGCCAAAGGATACGATTTGTACTTGCGCAAGGACAAGAAGGATGTGATACGCGGCTATGTGCTTTGCAAGGGCAACACAAGGTTTAAGGCTTCCGAACTTGGTAAGGGGCGCAACCTGACCGCATCACGCATCAGGCAGACATGGGAGAAGCTGCATCCGGAACAGGACAAACAGAAAGCCAAACAAGCAAGCCCGACACCCAAACCGACCGCCACAGCAACACCGAAGCCATCCGTTCCTAATGAAGCCCGACAAAAGCCACAGCCATTGGTACTGCGAAACAACTCGGTTTACGAGGACTACACGGACTATAAGCCGAACCGCCAGCCCACGGAGTTTGAACATGACGGAAAAACCTACAAACGCTATCTGCCCGACAAGGTGCTTGACTTCTTCAACAACGAGTTCGACTACCAAGAACTTACCAACTGGCAAGACTTGCAGAACTTGGCGATGGCCTACTTCACCCTTATAGCGTCACCTTACGAGGTGACATCAGGCGGCGGTGGAGGTGGCTCACAGTCCGACCTCAAATGGGGGCGCGACCCTGAGGAAGACGAGATTGAATTTGCCCGCCGTTGTGCGCGTGAGGCTTCACACAGGCTCGGCATACAGAAGAAATCAGGAATAAAACGTAAATGACAACGAATTAAAAACAGCTACGATAATGAAACAACCCGATACTGCCGCCCTGCGTGAGCGGCTTGCCAATTATACACCCGAAGAGGAGTTGAAACAGGATATGCAGGAGCTTGACGGACTGCTTCAAGAAGTCAACTGTCAAATAGTTGGACTTCGCAATCTGCTGAATGAAATCCAAGCCCTGAAAGAAGAACTGCACGGCATACACGGCAGCCTAAAGCACACCGTCCAACGGGAACGGGCGGCCTTCAAGGCTCTGGAAGCAGCCAAGGAAAGTGCCGACAACATTGTGGACGATATCAGCAACGCCATTGTCAAGGCGGAACGAAACACCGTCATCCGTGCTAAGGTTGATAACAGTGAACTTGCTAAGGTGAACCAATGTTCTGCCAATCACATCAAGACAGAGAAAAAACTCTTGGAGGAACATAGTAAAAAGTTAGCCAAACACCTTCAAAAGAATGAAGGTATTTGGCTATCAAGTTTTTGGACGAAAATTATGATGTCCTTTTTTATATTTTACACTATTCTACTTCCTATTTATGCTTACATAAAATAAAGTCCAAAGTATATATTGGATATTGTAAAATCCCTAAAATTAGGTATTGCCGGATAAATTTAAGCCCCGTACATTTGCAGAAATAAAATCAGAAACATTGTTCATTATAAATGCAAGTGCTGAAAGAGGACATACGGGGTCGGATATTGACGATTGCCAGGCAGCAATTCGAGAAGAAAGACTATTCCAAAACTTCAATGCGCGAAATAGCGGAGTTAGCTGGGGTTGGTGTCGGGAATATCTATAACTACTTCACAAGCAAAGATGAATTATTCCATGAAGTGGTCCGTCCTGTTTTGTGCGCTTTGGAAGCCATGCTGCAAGAACACCACGGCATACGGGGCGAAGATATTATGATGATGCGGTCGGAAAAATACCTGAAATCCTGCATTGATGAATATGTTTCGCTTATAGACAAACACCGTTCGCTAATGGAAATACTGTTGTTCCGTGCGCAAGGTTCTTCATTGGAACGCTTCCGTGAGAATTATACCGACCGTTCCACGGAATTGGTTAAGGCGTGGTTCGCGTCCATGCAGCGGAAACATCCCGAAATCAATACGGCTGTGTCTGATTTTATCATTCATTTGCATACGGTATGGATGTTCACGATGTTCGAGGAGCTATTGATGCATTCCGCACCCCGGCAAGAGATGGAGGCTATTTTGCACGATTATATCCTGTTTGAAATCCAAGGTTGGAGGGCTATTATCAAGATATGAGATACAGACAACGTACATACGAACATTCAACCGCATCAGAACGGTTGGTAAGGAGGAAATCTTCACGGAGGTTTCCTCCTTTTTTTATGAACAATTCTGAATGTCGTTCACTATTAAACACTCCAAAAATATGAGACAGAAATACGAGTTTAAGAGTATTGTAGCGGAAACATTGCTTATTCCGCTATACATGAGAGCCAAAGAAAGTCGCCGGAATAATCCCATTCTATATGACAAGGCTGCGGAATGGCTGGCGGACAGTTTGGAATACGATTATTCCCAGTTCGACGGGGCAAAGTTGAGCGAAGTGGGATGCGTGGTGCGTGGATGGTATTTTGACTGCGCTGTGCGCCGATTTATTAAAGCACATTCGCATCCGGTCGTGGTCAATGTGGGATGTGGACTGGATACCCGTTTCCAGCGTATCGGAAGTCAGAAAGCAGTCTTTTATGATTTAGATTTGCCTGAGGTCATTGCTCTACGCCGGGAATTGATACCCGAACAACCGGACAATGTCTATATTGAAGCGTCTTTGTTGGAGACCGACTGGATGGATGACCTGCGCCGGAAGCACCCCGAAGCAGAATTTATCTTCATCGTGGAGGGGGTACTGATGTACTTCTACGAGAAGCAAGTAAAATCCTTCCTGCATCACGTGGCAAACCGTTTCGGGGGAGGTGAATTGTGGTTTGACGTGTGCGGCACGATAATGAGCCGACATGGTGTGAAGCCCGATTCGCTCCGCAAACACGAGGCTCAAATCCGTTCCGGCATAAGCAACGGGTATGTGGTGGAACAATGGGAACCGTCTTTAAAGCTCATTGAACAGGCTAACTATATGAAGTTCTTCCGTTCACGCTGGGGATTCTTCTTCGGGCAGATATTGGGGCGCATCCCTTGGCTCTGCTACAAATTCAGTTCATTGCTCGGATATAAAATCACATCAAAATAGCGTAATAACAATGGAAAAATCAAAAAAGAAAAAAGGTTTGTCCCGTCTGTTCGAGATAGCGGGACAAAGGAAAGGTCTGCTTATATTAGCAGGTCTGCTGTCGGCTGGCAGCGCGGTGTGTATGCTTGTGCCTTATTGGGCAGTTTATGAAATTTTGAAAGAGTTGCTGTCGAATGGCTCCAATCTTTCCGCTTTGGACGGAACGGACATGATGCGTTGGGGATGGATTGCATTTGGAGGGCTTGTTGGCGGATTGATATTGCTCTATGCCGCCCTGATGTCCTCACATGTGGCTGCATTCCGTATCTTGTATGGGTTGCGTGTCCGTCTGTCTGAACATATCGGCAAACTGCCTTTGGGATATTTGAACAATACCTCTACGGGAGCCATCAAGAAAACAATGGACCAGAATATCGAGAAAATAGAGGGCTTCATCGCCCATACCATTCCGGATTTGGTCAATGTAATGGCAACGGTAGTGGTAATACTGGTCATCTTTTTCTCGCTGGATGTGTGGCTGACAGTCGTGTGCCTGGCCGTTGTGGTGCTTAGCTTATTCCTGCAATTTTCCAATTTCATGGGAAAAAGGGCAAGGGAGTTCATGGGTATCTACTACGATGCACAGGAAAAAATGAGCGCATCAGCTGTGCAGTATGTACGGGGAATGCCCGTCGTCAAGATATTCGGGCAAAGCGTCCGTTCGTTCCGTCAGTTCAATGCCGAGATTCAGGCATACAAGACATTCGCCTTGAAATGCTGTGACACCTACCAGAACGGGATGATTGCCTTTACCGTCTTGCTCAATTCGATGGTAACGTTTATTCTTCCTATGGGCATCTTGCTGATGCAAGCCAGTCCGCAATCCTTGTCATTGGCGGTAGTATGGCTGTTCTTCATTATCATGGGACCGGGTATGGCTTCCCCCGTTTATAAACTGACATTCTTGGGAGGTAATACGCGCGACATCGATGAAGGTGTAAACCGTATCGACCGCATACTTGAAAAGAAACCTGTGCCGGAGCCGGTACATCCGCAAGTGCCTGCCGCTTACGATGTGGAATTTCGCCATGTGTCATTCTCCTACGAGAACACAGAACAGGGAACACGGACGGAAGCCCTGCGTGATGTCAGCTTCATTGCACCACAAGGAAAGATAACCGCCCTTGTCGGTCCGTCAGGAAGCGGCAAATCAACGGTTGCCAACCTGATACCCCGGTTCTGGGATGTGGAGCAAGGGAAAATATGTATAGGCGGTGCAGATATACGCCAAATACCTACCGCAAAACTGATGGACATGGTTTCATTTGTATTTCAAGACACTTTCCTTTTTTACGACACATTATATGAGAACATTGCCGTAGGTTCTCCTGATGCCACGAAAGAAAAGGTGATAGCCGCTGCGAAAGCTGCCCAATGCCACG
>ERZ857775.3864-NODE-3864-length-11566-cov-11.014247_pt1 | contig 11566 bp, 8 predicted proteins | sample MGYA00519698_ERZ857775 | MGnify/ENA primary metagenome ERZ857775 (study PRJEB31778, sample SAMEA3449363) | human gut metagenome | biome: human gut; feature: human-associated habitat; material: faeces | place: United Kingdom | collected 2010/2012 ...
GGCGAACACTTCGATATTCACGGAGGAGGAATGGATTTGGTTTTCCCTCACCACGAATGTGAAATTGCACAGTCGGTCGCTTCTCAGGGGGATGATATGGTTCACTATTGGATGCACAATAACATGATTACCATCAACGGAACAAAGATGGGCAAATCACTCGGCAACTTTATCACGCTGGATGAGTTTTTCAACGGTACCCATAAGTTGTTGGCGCAAGCCTATACGCCCATGACTATCCGTTTCTTTATTCTGCAAGCGCACTACCGCAGTACGGTGGACTTCAGCAACGAAGCATTGCAAGCATCTGAAAAAGGATTACAACGCCTGATGGAAGCCATCGATGCATTGGAGAAAATAACTCCAGCCGCCACTACTTCAGAAGGAATCAACGTAAAAGAGCTACGTGCCAAATGCTATGAAGCAATGAATGACGATTTGAACACTCCTATCGTCATCGCACAACTTTTCGAAGGTGCCCGTATCATAAATAATATCATTGCCGGCAATGCCACAATCTCTGCCGAAGACTTGAAAGATCTGAAAGAGACTTTCCATCTATTCAGTTTTGACATTATGGGATTGAAAGAGGAGAAAGGTTCTTCCGATGGCCGTGAGGCGGCATACGGGAAAGTAGTAGATATGCTGCTGGAACAACGTATGAAAGCAAAAGCCAATAAAGACTGGGCGACATCCGACGAGATTCGCAACACACTGACAGCACTCGGGTTCGAAATCAAAGATACCAAAGATGGTTTCGAATGGAGATTGAATAAATAAAAAATACAGAAGACCGGTCCGTCACGAACCGGTCTTCTCTTCTTTCATAGAAACTAAAGCAACTAATACCCTTTCTTAATATTCACTAATCACTTATTTTCCATGAGCATCTCAACAGGTTGCCCATGTTGGCAAATCACTGTCAATACGGTATTTTCTCCCTGTTGCCGCAATGTTGCATTTTCCATCGGACTCTTTAGCGTCCAACGCCCTTTAAGGCATATCTCTTTACGAATGGGGCGGCTAGGTTCTTTCGTTGTATATGTTTTCTCTTCTATGTTTAAGTTAGGATCACATACGCTCAGGCGAATACTCTTGTCCGACTCTTGTGCAACCATCACCATCGTTTCGGCCGGAATGGAAGCAACCACTTTGTCATTTGCAGATTGATAGGTTTCAAAAGCAGCATACCCCGTAATACCCGTTTTCTTATCATAAACGACGTGAGCTGTTTGATCACGTTGCAAGACTTTATATGGCGGGGTCTTACGAAGTTCCTCCAAATCGGAAGAAGAAGGTTGTATAAGAATCATATATTCGTATGTTCCATCTTTCGGAGCCTTACCATGTTCTATCCAGGCAGAAGAGAATTTTCCTTTCGTCACCACTCGGGTCTTCTCATGGCGCGATTCCTGTTCCGCCACTTGCGAACGGACTGCTCCGTCTACTACATGATAATAATTATCATAACCATCATGCAGCCAATAGCCATCATCTCCCACCTTACTGTCTTTACCATTATATTTCGTCTGAAAAAGGATAGTTTCCGTTGGGTACTCAGTATTACTGTTCGTGATACCCGTTCCCAGACAAACCATTCTGTTATCGAAACAGAAAACAGACTTACGGGCTACAAAGTCGGGCGTAAAGTTCTCATAATCACGTTCCATCAACTTCATAGCGAACATTCCGTTTTTACCGTTCAAAGAAGTACTTCCGGAAAAGTTCTCTTTGGAATGCGCCATAGTAGTCCCCTTCAACGGACTATCAAGCAACTCAAAAGGTAAATGAATAGTAGTCGTACCCGGTAAACGATTCCAGTCCCATCCTTCCTGCACAAAACCGCTTCCGGCACGGGAAACAGGATTTCCTTTACCCATAATCTGCACAGAGCCATAACTCTGATAACGCCCGTAGCGATTATCTTTCGCATAAATCTCGGCTCCCCAGACATCAGTTGTATATCCTTTCAATGTCACCATCCAATCCGCACGACGGAATATTCCCGCTGAACCATAGTTGTAAACAAAGAATCCTTGTGGAGCTTGGGCTACCTTGACACCCTCTTTCTTAAAGAAACGTGCATTCGGAGTATCTTTGCCACGTACCAAACGCAAATAATCAGCAGCCAGATTACGGTCGAACGCATTCCCTTGGCCGGACAAGTCACCTGACAGAGCAATATTGGCAAACGCTTCAATATCATCACTACCCATCTTTCCACCGAAAGGATGACGTCCACTGATACCGATTCCCCATTCATAAAGATTACAGTAATTACGCATGGCGATAAAAGCAGACTTTATATGCTGGCGGGCTTCTTCCGTCAACTCGAAACTCGTTCCATTCGTGAAAGCGATGAATTCCCCTACTGTTGCCAATACTCCGGTGGTATAGCCGGGATAAAAACCTCCGTGATGGAAAGTAGTCCCATCCACTTTTATACCGCCAATTGTACCGGAGGTATAGCGTAACGAAGAAGACAGCCAACGGGACAAGCCGCTCAACGCCTGTTCCTGTTCTCTTGCATCCGGGAACATCATGGCCGAAACGAATTTCGCCATCAGCAGTGTATGCCAGGAGTCTAATAGTTCGTCCCGCGTGGGCGAACATGGCTGGCGGGTTTCCTGCAAAGCAGCCCAAAAACGCAATGTAGAGAGATAAGCATCCCGATGAGGATGTTTATAAATCGCATCACGCATCAGCCAGGCAGTCGTATATATCTTACGAATCTGATAACCATAATGGTGATTGGTTCCCATACCGCTACCAAAGGCAAATCCCTGGTCAATAGCATAATCGAATACCGTAAAGTAATTCTTCTTTGAAGCCTCGTTCTGATTACAGAGATAATCGTATGCAAAACCTGCAAGCATGGTCTCAATATCATTCCATGACATTTCCCCTTTCTTCTTATTCTGCTCGTCGGGAGCGACAATAGGAGTTCCCACAAATCCCGTTCCGGCAGCAGAAGGTGTGATAGCTGCTTTTTCAAATGTCTTATAAGCTGCATTAATCTGCCCTTGCGGAGCTTTTTTCACTTCCAGAAAATCCGTTAAACGCTGTTCTATCGTTTTCAGTTCTTTCTTTCGCTTATCGGTCAACTTAGTCGCCAACGGGATATCATACAACTGCTGTTCCCATTTCCACACAAGGCACCAATGCCAAAGGTCACGATTGGACAAACCGTTATTAGCCGGTAATTGTTGGTCGGGAGTCGTCCTCAGGTTCATTTTCTTCTCCGGGAAAATCAAACGATCAAGAAAGACACGTCCTTTCCGTCCGGGAGCAACGAGCCGATACCCAACAATATTCTTATCCTTCTTATTGCCTTGCATGTATTCGAAAGAAATCCAGCAAGCACGCCAACCGGCTGCTTTCAAGTGATAAGAAAACCAATAGGAGACCTCACCCGCTTTATTCAGAAACTCGAAACGAATAGAATCCTGCTGCGGTTTTTCATTATAGATCCACAACGTAATACCAAACTGCTGTTCTTTTTTCGCATTCAGAGACAACGGATTGATTTGGACATCCAATGTAGAACCGGGGTGAAAATCCCATTCCAGGCTATTCTCCCCTTCTTTGTAGAAAAGAGAAGAAACCTTGACATCTCCCTTCCCTGAAACTTTAAACGTTTCGGGAACTCCGTCTTCGAAACCGATAAGTTGAGCAAAAGCAGAAGAAATTCCTCCGAAAAGGAAGAATAATATCAGAGTTATATTTTTCATTGCTATTCTTAATTTAAACGCAGATTAACGCAAATTATCGTAAACTTAAGGGTTCAATCTCTGCGATAATCTGTGTTAATCTGCGTTTTATCAACATTAGTCATTTAATAAGGAATCCGATCCGACAAAATTTTCTCTGTGTACCAAGGATCATTTATTTCTTTCAGCATGGCTCCCATTTCACGATAGAGTTGCTCCACCACTTCCTTATTTTCTTCCAAAGACAAATTATGCAATTGATAAGGGTCTTTTACATCATCAAACAAAAGGCTCTTTTTCAACTGTTTCGTATTACGGTCGATATATAAAGCTAGTGTATACTGCGCAGTTTTAATACCTCTTGAAGAAGGGAAGTAGGTTTGTACCAATCCGTTCTCATCTTTTTCGCCATCCAAATTCTGAATATAGAGCGCACCGGTGGGACGTACGATCTCCGCTTTCTCATCAAAGAAAAGAGGAGCGAAATTACGGCCTTGTACTTCGGCAGGGATTGAATCCCCCAATCCGCACAGTCCAAGAACAGTAGGCATAATATCCGGTGACGATAACAGCAGATCATCCACTCTCGGCTGAATTTTACCGGGGAAACGTACCAAGAAAGGTATATTCATAGATTCCGAGTAAGGAGAATTCTTCGGATCTTCCGTACGTTGGCTACACATGGTCTCGCCATGATCGGAAGCAAAGATAACAACCGTATTCTTATCCAATCCCAAGTCTTTCAAAGTCTCCAAGATCTGGCCGAAAGCACGGTCTACTCCCGTCACAGACGCAAAATAATAACGGACAGACTCTGCCTTCTTCATTTTCAGATCCACGTTCGGACGAACCAACAGGCTATCCAACGGTTGGCTACGGTAAAGGTTGAAATCCTCTTCCTCACAATCATCCAAAGAACGATACGGACTGTGAGGCGGATTCATTCCTACCATAATGAAGAACGGTTTCTTTGTATCGCGTACATTCCCTTCATTTCTCAGATAAGAAACGACCTTACCCGATTCATGCAAAGGCGACCACTCCTTCGGATCATGTCTTTTACCATCCGTATCCCAATAATGCGGATTCTTATGTTCATCGAAAGTTCCATAAGAATACCAGTAATTAAAACCATGACGACGGTCTTTCGGTGTATAGGCGTCCCATACCGGACGCTTAGTCTCTACATATTGTCCCGGATGTTCGGGATCGTTCGGAGTCGGGAAGTCAGCATGGAGCTTGCCGAAATACGCACAATCATAACCAGCTTTGCTGAATACGTCACCAATACATTCCGCATCTTCACGCAATGAACTGATAGGCCGTGTAGAATTACAATTCAAAGGTACACCGCTACGGTTCGGATACATACCTGTCAGCAGCATTCCACGATGCGGACTACTTAACGGACAGTTACTTTGTGCCGAAGTCAACACTATTGATTCACGTGCAAAGGCATCCAGATTGGGAGTATGCACAGGATCACCCTTAAAGTTTACCTTATCCTGAAACCCGTTCTGACTCCAGATGCCCAATGCCTGGTTACGGTATTGATCAGGGAATACATAGATAATATTCGGATGTTCGACTTGCTCTGCTACCTGTTTCGGAACTTTACATCCCTGTGCGGCAAACAGCGTCAAGCCGCCGACCAGAAGGTTGATAGGTTTATTCATATTCATTTCTCCAAATCTCTTTTACGCATCAATGCTTCCAAGAAATAATAGTCGGCATAGTTCAGGGGAACATCTATTTCCTGACCGTGAGGAATACTACCTACCGAGTGCATCAGGATAAAGTTCCCGTTTGTACCCACTTCGGCACGATAAGCAGGAGAGCCCAAACTTTCCATGATCTTATCAGCAATTTCTTTATAATGATTGCCCGGTCGATAACCATCCAATTCGTAGAGCGCAGAAGCTGTACATGCAGCAGCGGAGGCATCACGAGGTTCGTTCGGAATATTCGGAGCATCGTAATCCCAATAAGGAACGAGATCTTCCGGCATATTCTTATTATTAAAGATGAAATTATATACTTTTTGTGCTTGGTCGAGGTACTTTTCGTCTTTCGTATAGCGGTAGCAAGTAGTATATCCATAGAGAGCCCAAGCTTGTCCGCGAGCCCACGATGATTCGTCCGCATATCCCTGTGCTGTCTGTCTCTTGCGTACTTCACCGGTTTCCGGGTCATAGTCTACTACATGATAGCAACTGTTATCCGGACGGAAATGGTGTGCCATCGTCGTATCGGCGTGTTTCACAGCGATATCATAGAAGGTGGAATCTCCGGAAAAGGCTGTTGCCTCAAACAGCAGTTCAAGGTTCATCATATTGTCTATAATTACCGGACACTTCCATCCACGCGTTCCTTGCCAACCTCTATCAGCATCCCATGACTGGATCACACCTGCTCCGGGACGGAAACGGGTAGATAAGGATTTGGCGGCCTCCACCACTACATCTTTATATTCTTTCTTATCTGCCAGGCGATATCCGTTCAGATAACTACAACCAATCATGAAACCTACATCATGATGCCATTTCAAATGTTTCACAGAGTCTAATGCTTCTGTATATTTTTCAGCCAATGGTAACCATTTTTTGTCTCCGGTCAGATTATAAGTCAACCACATACTACCGGGGAAAAAGCCGGAACACCAGTCATCAATAGGGATATAAGAAATACTACCATCTTTGTTAATTGTTCTCGGATTCAGAATCTTACCGGATTTCTCGATAATATCTGTTTGAATAGTGTTTTGTGCTACCGCGTTGTCAATGTTGTCCTGAATAAAGTCTACTTCAGCTTTTTTTTGTCCACCGCAACTCGTAAAAACCAAAAGGGAAAGTCCTAATGCGCTAAGAATTGTTTTCATAATACACGGGTTATTTGTTAAGTGATTAATTTTCTTGATGGCAAAAGTAGTGCATTTAAATAGAATTGACCGACCTAAATAATCCAAATGAAGGACAAATTTGGTACATTTGCAGAAGAAATATACATATCAAATAAAAAAAACAAATATTATGACGCCACAAGAGTTTTTCAAGAATGACATATTCGCCACAAAGGCAGGTATAGTACTACTGGAAGTGCGAAAAGGATACAGCAAAGCCAAATTAGATATCAAACCGGAACATCTGAATGCGGGAGCACGCACACAAGGAGGAGCTATCTTTACTTTGGCAGATCTGGCACTTGCCGCAGCCGCCAATTCACACGGCACACTCGCCTTCTCTCTTTCATCTACCATTACTTTCGTTCGTGCAAGCGGCCCGGGAGACACTCTTTATGCTGAAGCACACGAACGTTACATCGGTCGGAGTACAGGTTGCTACCAAGTAGATATTACCAATCAAAATGGAGACTTAATTGCGACCTTCGAATCCAGTGTGTTCCGAAAAGAGCAAAAAGTTCCTTTTGAGATAGAAAAAGAAAAATAAAATCCCTTTGAGAGTTATTATTTCCCCCACCTATCTCATTTTACAATAGAAGTCAGCGGATGACGGTTACCTCTAACGTCGTTTAGGAATGCTTTGGCAGAACCGAAGTTCAAATACAAATCCAGACGTACGGGAAGATGATTCAGGTCATCTGTTATAAAAAAGGTAATCACCTCTTTCTCCTTACCTTTCTTATCATATTCCACTAATGAGAAGATCAGACAGCGATAGGTTGTTCCATTCTCCGCCTTTACATTCTCCTTTCCACGATAAATAAGCGTCTGTTCTTCTACCTTTCTTCCGGTAGCCATCGGAAACTTGATTTTATCCCCTATCTTATAATCCGCAGGATCGTAAGAACGCGCCTGTGCCAGAATACTCAACATATCATATATACAACGGCTATCACTTGCAACTGCCTCATCAAAATTTCCATCTCGATATGTGCGCTTCTGATTGACAAAACAAAGACCATCCTTATAAGAGAACCAAGCCTCATCTACCGTATACCGTTTCCCTTCTTCAGCACCTTTGCGAAAATAACGAGGTTCCAACTTCTCCCCGATCACACAAGTCAGCGTGTCACGCATCTTGAAAAAGAAGTCCGCCCGTTTACTGCCTAGAGCAAGCAGATTGATCCGGAACGCAGGTTCCGAATGATAAGTTGTCGCATTTGTTGTCAAACTGGCAAGCCCGGCTTTCACCCAAACAAATTTCCAGTTAAAATACAAATCATACATTACATGTTCACCGGTCTGAAACGCATCATTTTTCGCCTCACATTGGGCACTTGCAGGAAGGGCAAAAGCACCCGTCATTAATGCCACTAATCCAATAATGAGTTTACGTCGGACGTTAACGACGCCGGTTCTGATTATTTCGTTCTTTTTTCTTCTTATCTTCATCTGGTTTTTGTTTTTTAAGTTCATCCGGTTTCTGCTTATCAACAGGAGTCGCATGAATATCCCATGGTTGTGTCACATCCCACAATGCTTTATATTCCAAGATAGTAGGGTAATAGAAAACTTCTTCCGGTTGTATGCCCTTTTCAAAGTCTCCCGTATCCCACTCGCCATTTCCATTCCTATCATTAATCAACCGGGCAGCATACTTTCCAGGATTCAAGAAATAGAAATCAACCATTCCATCCTCCTCTACTCTCCGTTTACGAACGACTTTATCTTGGGCATCAAGTAATTCTACAAAAGCCAATGAATCCGCTCCACTAACATTAAAATGAAGTGTGAAATACTCATCTTCGCTGCGAACCTTGAACCCTTGTTTTATTTTATCAGTAAACAATCCGTATATACCATGAAAAGCAGTCGAATCTACCGAAAACTCGTACTCCAGAGTCGACTCCCAATCATAATAGAAATTGAACTTTTTCAGATTTATCGAATCCTGCTCAAACTCGAACGGTATATCCTTCCAAAGCGTATCGACTTTCTGCCGCAAATGAATTGCCGCACTATCAAAGCTGGCTATCGGCTCTTCAAAATCCAAAGAAATGTACCCATACACATCCATTGATGAAGGGACATTGACTTTTACAGGTAAGAACTTTGTAGGTTCCGGTTCTTCTTCCTCATCTTTCTTTTTCTTCTTTTTCTTTTTGGGCTTTTCCGGTTCTTCTTTCTTATATTTCTGCTTCGACACCAAATTCAAAGTATCCGTACGAGGCACCAATTGATTCAACGTATCTGTATAAAGATAAGTCAGACTCATAGCAAGAGTATCCTGCTTGAAGAGCAGAGAATCTTTCACCCAATAATGAATCGTATCGTTCCGTTGATTCTTCTCGATAACAAAAGCATCCTTTTCATCGAAGTTCAACCCTTTCAGCACAGGCAAAGTGTCCGCCTTACCGGCAAAATAGAACGTAAACTTGTGTGGGATAAGCCGCTCGGACTTAATCAGATACTGTGAATAATTAAATTCCTTAAAAGCACGGAGTATTACATCATCCGGCAAATAATGCATATATTTCTTTTCAACAATCGTATCATACGTCAGAGAATCCACCCAAGCTGTGTCCATACGGATACGTTCTTCCATACGGGGAATAATCAGAGAATCATGAAAAGCGATCATTTCACTCTTCTGATTAAAAGTAAAGTTCTGGTCTGCATCCATCAATCCGTAAATACGGTATTTGCCGGGAGCCACACCACGAATAGAAAAACGTCCACGACTGTCTGTACGTGCCACACGGTCGAAAGGTAATTTATTGAAAGCCGAATCGTTTAAATTGGAATGTAACCCGACAAGCATACCTTTGATCGGTTCCAAGTTAGAAGCATCAAGCAAAGTTCCCGCAACTTCCATCGTATCGATTTCCGTACCCGTAGAAAAGGTAAAAGCGAAATTACCCAACGGATTACCTTCATTATTGTCGACGATAGCATCCGAAAAGTCGATTGTATAAGTGGTATTAGGCTTCAAAGAGTCAAGCAGATTCACTTGTATCCTCTTGCCGGAAGCCTTTATTTCAGGCTGCTGTATCTGAGGAGGGGAAACAACCACCTTTTCAGTCGCCTTTTCCAGTTTTATAAATTCGTCAAACACCAAAGAGACTTTAGTCCTCTTATTATTTAAAGCACCTGCAACAGGAGTGCTACTTATAAAACGGGGCGGTGTCTCGTCAATAGGACCACCGTCCGGTCGTCCGATACTGGCGCAGGAATATAGCATGACTACCAGCGTTACTACCGGAAGTACCTTGCGTACTATTTGTTTTATCTTTTGATTCTCAAACTGTAACATGGTGCAAAAATAAGTGTTCTTTACCAATAAATACCATACTTCTAGCTAATTTATTAAAAAACGAAGCGATGGATTCCTGTAGAAATCATTATCTATGCTGTTTTTATTTCTTTTTCTCACTAATCTTACTACCTTTGTTAGCTGATATTATTTCGTATAACTATAGTTATGCGTAAAGTAGACTATAGTTATCCTTGCGCATAACTATAGTCATACGCAAAGGAAACTATAGTCAAACGAAATAAAAACAGTAAACGAAACACATCCGAACAGGCAAACGGATATTAAATATGCCTACATAATATAATTACGCAAATGAGCATACGTTACGATCTTTACGAAACGCCTGATATTCAACAGACAGGCGAACAACAACCACTTCACCCCCGTGTAGTTATCAATGGAACCGTCGACCAGAACGAATTTCTGGATCGCGTACACAAATTCACCGGCATAAGCCGCAGTTTATTGTCAGGTGCCATGCAGTCTTTCCAAAACGAGTTAAGAGATTTACTCGCTAACGGATGGAATGTGGAACTGGGGGATATCGGTTACTTTTCCGTTTCTCTGCAAGGCCCTCCCATCATGAAGAAAGAAGAGGTACGTGCACAATCTATCAAACTGAAGAATATCAATTTCCGCCCAAGCGCTCAATTCAAAAAGGAAGTAGGCTGGCAAATGAGATTGGAACGCGGGGAATCTTTCACCCGCCCGCATGGAAAAGGACACAGTGAAGAGGAATGTCTGGCTATAGTCAATGACCATCTTGGGAAATACCCTTGTCTTACACGTGCCGATTATTGCCGGTTGACAGGACATGACAAGCAGCGGGCGCTCAATGAACTGAATGCTTTTATCGAACAGGGGGTGTTAATGCGCTACGGGGCGGGGAAACAGGTGGTTTATGCAAAGAAGTATCCATGTTCGGTATGATTCCCGGGAATGATGGTGTTTCGTCAGGTAAAAAAGCTTATAATACAGTCAATTTATTAAAAAACAGCCCTAATTGAATGATTTTTGCCCTTCATTGAATAAAATAATCCTTATCTTTGACTCCCGAAATTCAAACCTAATACAAAAACCCATGAAGAAACAACTACTTTCCTGCTGCCTGGCGGCATTGGGACTGACGGCAATTCAAGCGCAAAGCTTCAATGAGTGGAAAGACCCGGAAGTGAATTCCGTAAACCGCTCTGTCATGCACACTAATTATTTTGCTTACGCATCGGCTGATGAAGCTAAAGCCGGCATCAAAGAAAACTCAGCGAATTTTATGACTTTAAACGGTCTTTGGAAATTCAACTGGGTGAGACACGCGGAAGCACGTCCGACAGATTTTTACCAGACTAATTTCAACGACAAGGGCTGGGATGACCTTCAGGTTCCCGGTGTATGGGAATTGAACGGCTACGGCGACCCTATCTACGTAAATGTAGGATATGCATGGAGAAGCCAGTTCAAGAACAACCCACCGTACGTTCCGACAGAAAACAACCACGTAGGTTCTTACCGGAAAGAAATCATCGTTCCTGCCAACTGGAAAGGAAAAGAGATTTTCGCCCATTTCGGTTCGGTAACTTCCAATATGTACCTTTGGGTGAACGGACGCTACGTAGGATATAGCGAGGACAGCAAACTGGAAGC